>Ga0209611_10000570_pt1 | contig 56513 bp, 54 predicted proteins | sample S1TSphgellanicum_3_FD_187693 | JGI IMG/M metagenome (GOLD analysis project Ga0209611, IMG submission 187693) | Host-associated microbial communities from peat moss isolated from Minnesota, USA - S1T2_Fc - Sphagnum magellanicum MG (SPAdes) (version 2) | ecosystem: Host-associated > Plants > Peat...
TGCCAGACCATGAAGGGATGGATGGATGATCGGATGGATGTGAAGCATCATTTCGCCATTTGTCCTGTCATTGCAGGGCTTTGGCACGTGTGCCATCTCTTCCTATTGTTTTCTCCGCTGCACCACTTTTGTATTCCACTCTTTCTCCACCCCATCGGAGTAAACAGACCATGATGAGACAGATGAATGATCGAACAGATGGATGGATGGATGATAGAACAGATGGATGAAATGATGCTTCACGACGTCCTGGATCTTAAGAAGTCATTTAAACCCATTTGAGCGCACATGAACTTTGTTTGGATGTGACAAATATTTGATGACCTATTTTCTCTCTCAAACAAATAAATACATTCACACCAGGGTTTTTTTTTTCTTCTCAATTTTGTGATGTAGCCACAGTGGCAAGTTGCAACCATCTACAAGAGACGAAAGAGCCAAATTTGGCTTCAGGACAGAGAGCACAGTATATGGTTTAGGGTTTATGGGTATATGATTATATATTATAACCCTAAACCCTAATATAATATTATGGGTTTATATATACCAGGTTTTAGGGTTTATATACCCATAATGATATATTTTATCAAGGGTTTGTAAAGACACGTGGGACCATCTTGATCTGAGTAAAACCCAGGAGACTGTTAGGTGCAAGTCCATGTGGAGTAGGTGAAAAAAGGGTTACATGGTGAAGGTTCCCTTTTTGCTTACATGGCGATTCCATAACCCCCAGTAAAAGGCCCTAGATATATATTAAACATCTTATGTCACAACATGAGTGCCATCCATTTGGAAACAAAGCCCATTTTTAATCTGCACAACAATTAGGTCCCACAAACAAACACTTTGTGACGGGTCTCTTCCACAGCAAAGATAGGAAAGAATGAAAGAAATTGCCAATGAAGCACATGACACCCAAAATAGGCCACTAAAGAAAAACTACTTTACCACGGCATTTGTGTTATTCCACTGGTCGGTCATAATAAATTCACTTGCCGAACACGAGGACCCGGTCTATGCATTCGACTGAATATTGAACGGCGGACCGATGGACGGGAGGAACTGATGCTGGAAAGGAGGGGAGGGGGGGGATGGTGCCTAATTCAGTGCGTTTTTAGAGTAGAACGGTCGGAGGTAATTTAGTCCTCGGTTACAGTCTCGGACCGGTGGATTTACATAGAAATGTCCTGGACAGACATACAATGCAATGGATTGTTTTACGAACTGACGGACGGCGCTCTTTCTCTCTCCCACCTACCCCTTCACCCCATTTCGTGGGTGGATTTTTGGAGTTTGCAACAGCAACGCTCGTGCTCGTGCTTTTCCGTCTTGGAGATTGTTGTGAGACTTGAGAAAAGAAACACCGTTTTGGATCTATCGTTCGTCTCCTACTGGTGTTTTTCTCCTGCGCTTCTAAATCTCTCCGAGAATTTCCGGCCAGGAGTGCAGTGGAGTGTTTTGGAAGAGCGGAATAGGTAGTATCGGTTACGGTGACTTCGAAGAGGAGCGGGGTGGAAAATAGACGGAAGGGCTTAAGTTGGAGGTCACCTGAATCATCTGGAATTTGTCCAGTTTTTCTGTTTCCTTCTCGGCATTCTGAAATCTGGTTTCTTTTTTATTTAGCTGAAGTGAATAGTAGTTCTACACTTTCGCTGCTGGTTTCGATCTTCTCCATTTGATCAATTTTGCAGAAGAGCGGTTGCTTTTGTTATTGCAAATTGTTTTGTTCGATCGGTTGCTTAATTGCCATTTGCTGAGGCTTTGTATATTGGAGCTAGGAACCGGGTCAAGAACTCGTGGAGTGCGCGCTTTTTGTTTCAACGATTTATTTTTTTTGTTTCCAGGAGTTTCGAAGAGCGGGCTGATTTGGATCTTCGTCTCGTGATCTACTTTGCCTGCGGGGTAAGAGGGACATCAGCAGCAGGTATAATAATCATGTTGCGCAGTGTGAGTGGTGGAGTGGCAGCTCCACAGCAGCAAGCGCGATGCACTTGGTGCCATATTAATACCAGCAGTCCCTCGACATCCTTCCCAAACATTCAGTATGGATCGTCGTCTCGTGCTAGAGCACCGAATGTAAAGGCCCTGCAAGCACTAAAAAGCAACAACGGGTTGATGAAACCTCTTGCGTTGAAGGACCTGTCCACCAATCCCTTCCTGACTGGCCAGTCCCTCAAGTTTGCGCCTTTGAAAAACGGTGCGTTTGAGAAGGTTCCATTGAGATTAAGAATCGCCGCGAACGCGATCGACGCAGGGAAATCGGGAGCAGATGGATATGCCGACGAAAGTGTGATCCCCAAGGGCGACGAGGTTACCAGCACGAGCAAGGCGGCAGCGCGGAGGGTGAAGATCGGGACGTACTTTGTGTTATGGTGGAGTCTGAATGTCGTGTTCAACATCTACAATAAGAAAGTGCTCAACGCTTTTCCTTACCCCTGGTTGACATCCACACTGTCTCTTGCCGCTGGCTCTACGATCATGCTCGCTTCTTGGGCCACACGACTTGTTGCCGCACCAGAGCTTGATGCCGAGTTCTGGAAAAGTCTTGCACCAGTCAGACATCTCCTCGAATCCCCCTCAATAATGTGGATTAGCACACCTGTATTCATTTTTTAGAAAATCTTCATGACCCTTTTCTGTCAGTGCTCTGGCAGGGAGATGTTCATGGACAACCAAATCTCTGAAATTGTTGCACCACCGAGTTCAGATTGATGTTTTATCATTGTGCACAGGTCAAAGAACCAATTGAGGCAAACTTTGTTAGTTTCCTTACCTTTTACAGTAGTAGTCTTCAGTTGCTCCCATGTTTCTAAGGCTTCCAAGAGGAGAATTGAAGATATCAGATTCCTTGTAATGCAGGTAGCGCTGGCCCACACTATCGGTCATGTGGCTGCAACTGTGAGCATGTCAAAGGTTGCTGTTTCATTTACCCACATTATCAAGAGTGCTGAACCTGCTTTCAGCGTGCTGATTTCCAGATTCCTCCTGGGGGAAAACTTCCCCTTGCCTGTGTATCTGTCTCTTGTACCCATAATTGGTGGTTGTGCCTTGACTGCTGCCACAGAGCTGAACTTCAATATTACAGGTATATTTTGTTCCCCTGCTTCCGATTTCTATTAAGGAGTGAGTGAGTCTTCTGCTTTGATCATTGTCCCCTTTTTTTCTTGCAGATAAAGCATGAAGATTGCAGCATCATGTGAGTAACAAGGGAATCTGAAATTGTGCATAATTGGCTGTGGCAGGATTTGTGGGAGCCATGATCTCCAACATTGCATTTGTGTTCCGCAATATCTTCTCAAAGCGAGGGATGGTGAAGAGTAACAAAGTGGGTGGCATGAACTACTATGCATGTCTGAGTATGATGTCATTGCTGTTTCTGACCCCATTTGCATTTGCTGTTGAAGGCCCAAAGTTGTGGGCTACAGGGTGGCAACAGGCCTCTGAGACTGTGGGTCAACAATTTGTCTGGTAAGCAATTATTTTACCCACAGCCACTAATGTTGTGATGGATTTATTGGTTGTAACTTGTATATGCTTCCAATTTGTTACCTGCCAATTCGTGGTGCAATTCAAATATCATGCAAGACTGTTCATGATCTCAAAAAGTGTAGTCTTTCTCAGGGGAGATTTTTTCTCAGTGGCCTTACTGGAGCAGTCTTTGTGGATGCATTAGTGCAATTACTTCAGTATATCTATTCACTGTGTATTCCAAACAGGTGGGTGTTGGCACAGAGTGTATTCTACCATCTGTACAACCAGGTGTCTTACATGTCTCTTAACGAGATATCTCCTCTTACATTCAGTATTGGCAATACCATGAAGCGTGTGAGTGTGATTGTATCTTCAATTATCGTGTTCCACACACCTGTTTTGCCTGTGAATGCTGTTGGTGCAGCCATTGCAATTTTGGGAACCTTCCTTTACTCCCAGGTGAGCATCTTAACTCTGAAGTAAGTTAGAGGATACAACCTTAAGGCATGTACATGTTGGTATTTGGTTTTGTTTTGTTGCAATATGAAAAAGGGTCAAAGGGTCATGGTACATATGATACCTCATAACTCCTAGGAATTCTTAATGCTGATTGGTGGTTCTAACACTGTGCAGGCCAAGCAATAAGATAGCTACTGATGGTACTTTTTGTGATTGAGATGTGAGGAAGGCATGGACCCGTGTAAGTAAACTTGGAAGCAACATTCTCCAATGTAATTATGTCAGCATTTCAGAAGAATTAGAGTTTCATGAACAGTATGTTGCATGAAGTCAAAAGGGAACCTTTTTTGCACACCAAGGTTGAGGTATGAGAGCCAAAACTTTATGGCTTTATTGACAGATGTGATATATATTTCATAATGAACTCATTTGCATTAAGGAGCTGTTGTGAGCCACTTGACCTTGAACCTGGCTGTCATAAACAGCCAAACATCTTAACACTTGTATCAGGTCCAAGATGTCCCATTCTGGACCATGAGAAGTCTCTCGTCTTCATTAGGCAACTTGGCCAGTATGTATTGGTGCTTAATTTTAGTCTAGGTGTTGAGGATGGCAATTTGTTTATGGCACTTCATCAAAATTAGTCAAAACAGATGGCAATACTATTGTATCCTATCAGTGCTCTACGTGTCACAAAATTCTGTATAATTATTCAATGTGAATGCGGTTTTGTATAATACATGAATGAAGGACACTAGCAGCCTCATTTCTCACCAGTCAATTTCTGCTGAATACAGAAGTAGACCAGCTTTGCATTTAATCTGCCACACAAGTACTGTACTGACAACTACTTTCAGCTGTTGTTACCCATCTCCTCCATTAGAAACTGCTTCTCCATCTCCTCCATTAAAAGTTCATTGTCCTTGTACCACTTCTTCACCTTTATCCTGCTGTTGCTTCCAAGAGGTGCAGCAGCAGTTTGAAAGTTATTCTCTTGTTGATCCTGCCGTGTGGCACTTACTAGACATATTTCTCTTGCTGTCAGTCTACTGAAGCTGCCAACCAACATGGATGTCAATTCTGTGGTTGCAGAGTCACTATCTGTAATTCCTCTTGTGCCAGTTTCAAGTTGGCAACTTTGTGGGTTGTCTGGACTGAAGTGACTAACTCTAGGAACATCAACGACTTCTAAACTGCCACCTGATGGATTTTGAGTGCTTGTAACTAACTGTTTTGGAGAACATGCTGATGGTGAGAAATATGTTCCCCTTTGCATGCCATTGGCATACCCAGAAGAAGTAAGCTCAGGCAACAATGGATAATCAACTCTCCCTGATTCTGCCATTTGCATAGAGCGGGCAGCTTCAGCCAAGAGGCGGCGTGTCTCATTTAATGTGGCTAAGGCTGCCTTATCAGTTCGGGCTGCTGATTCCAAGACAAGTGCTGCTCTCTCAGCTTCTGCCATCAGTAGCCTGCATTCCCAACCCACACAACACATTTAGAGCCCTCTTTTGTGGCTCTTCTATGCAGTTAAGAAAAATTAGGCTGTCATCAATATCAAGCTGTCCTTAGCTGTATTGAACTAGTTTTTGCTCAACTCAGACCTTTCATAGCAGACAACAATCTTGACCTCATTTATCTAAGTATAATTGAGGTTCAAAAAGGACCTATTCTTATGCTTGACAGAATCCTACAGCATACTGCACAACAAAACTTTCAGGTTGTGCTCATGCTTAGATCTCACCTTGCTCGATCAGCAGCCTCCCTTCGTTTTGACTCCATCTGCAGCCGTGATTCCCGAAGCTGCTTGATCTTCTCCAGCTTTTGACTTGCCAGTGGATCAGTGTAGGAAGCAAAAACAGGCAAATCTACAATGGACTGAGTAGACTCCTGAGGTATATGATTTCTAAAACCGTTACATGCAACCTCTGAAGCCCTAACCTCCAGTACCGAGTACTTGGGCTCAGTATGAGACACTTCCACTCTCTTCTTGGAAACTTTCTCATCTTCTGAAGAAAACATTATCTTTTGTCGTACTGTTGTCTGCAGGATGACGTGAGGAGGTTTTTTGAACTGGTCAGGTGCAGATGTTCTGTGCAGTTCTTGTGCATTCTCATCTGCTAAAACCTCTGAAATGAACCTTTTATCTGGAGTGGACCTATGTCGATGCTCCTTGCGTGCAGTTGACTTTACCCTGCTGACAGTGTAGAGTCCTGTCCGCTTATGCATGCTTGCCAATGTCTTCTCACGATATTCCTGCATCCTCAATCATGAACAAATCAAATCATCCTGCATATCTCCTCTTTTCTCTTGTATGCAATTTAGATGCAACTGTCAGTTTACCCTTGAAGCATTGCGGGAAACCAAAAGGTTTGATGATGTTCACCGGATCTTCCCACTTTGCTCGGATAGCTTCTGATATCTTCATCCGATGCTCCAAGGAATAACCATCGCCTCTCATGGCTTTTCTCATTGCCCTCCTTTCTTCTTTCAATTGGATCCGGTCTTGTTTTGCAGCAGTAAGTTGTTCAAGTCGTATTTGCTGTTTGAGATTTTTATATGTATCCCACTCAACCTCCTCATCACCCAGCCCTCCTTGTCTTGCAGCCTCTGCTACTGCCTCTTGCCAGTCTCTGACACACATCCTTTCAATGGATGCTTTGGTCCTTTTTCTGTCCCATACGATCTTCATCTTTAGTCGTATCTTTTCCTTAGATTCACAGCTGTGCACATCAGAAAATCCTATGAGGAGAGCTCTCTAAAGTCCACACACAACTGATGGCATTATTATAAGGCCAATTATACAAGATCTCTTCATATCTTGTGGAGTACATGGTCTGGACGGTATCTAAGTCCTACCTGTGAGCTCTACCATTCTGTCGCAGCTTGGCCCGGACCTGTAACCACCAAGAGAACGCCAAAATGAAACACAATTTGGGAGAAAGGGTTCACCATATGCACTCCAACAAGAAGAATCACACCAGGTCTGCCAACAAGAAGGGAGGATCACTAACTTAGCCTTCTTGCCTCCTTATCAGAGGTGGATACTTTCCAAATGCAATGGCCAGAAATTCTGTGCTTCGCACACGTTTCTCATAGGACCCAGATGCTCCTACTCCCCACAATTTGGATGACTTGATTGACTTCAATGACCCTCATAATAACTGGTCAGCTCTAGTGGGTATCTCTAGCGTGCATCCAATTGGGGTTTGAGCTCACAACCAATTTCAAGAGGGCCATGAGCCCTGACCATTAGACTATTGGCATCATGGTAACTGTCTTCAACGAATACAACAGAGTGCCCCCAGAATTTTGAGTGCAGCTATTGATCATTTATTGTGACTTATGGGTTAAGACAGGAAACTTAGTGGATAGACTGAACATGGATTCCATCAGATTATCTAATTGAGCCTGACTTTCCCATGGAACTGCCATTTAGGAACATTGGAGTGGATTTTCAGGTTGTGATCCACGCAGGGAGAAAGGGAAGAACAAGGACAGAGAGAGCACCTGTGGCTTGTTCATTGCTTCTTGTGTTTTTTCTCGAATTCTCGCAATTGTTTCTGCAGCAAGAAAACACAAAAAAAGCATGTCAACCCTTCCTCAGAAACAGCATTCCACAAGAATCATCACCAAAACCAAGGAAAATGCAGGGTATCCAACTCATTATCACATATGAAAAAGAAACACAAAATACCTGGAGGGTGTCGTCTGCCCTTGTTCCATGGTACTTTTCCCTTGTTAGATTGGGCAATTCTCTGGCGCCTTACAATTTCCTTCTCAGGAATGCTGTCAACAATTGGTTCGTCCACAATTTGGGAAGCAAGGCTTTCTTGTGCTCTGTGTTCTACATTGGAGGGATCCCCTATCTGCATGAGCTGTAGGGACAACAATGTCCCAGTGGTTTCAACCTCAGACAAGACTGTGGTTACAGCCATTGCAAGAACTCCATGCTCAGTGCCACCACGCAAAGATTGTTTCTTCACCAGGCAGCTGGCCCCAGGGCATGATTTCTTTGAGACTACACCACTGGAGCACACACAGAGATTCAAGGAAGAGGAAGAGGTGGTGCTTGGAGAACTCCAGGTGGAGGGAGAGCCATTCTTCACCAGTGACCTGCAACCAAAACCATGTAAAATGAAGTTAACAAGACCTGTCAGATTGTAAAGGCAAAGACACTCAGGCGCACATGTACTCAGATGATCCAGAGCCTTTGCACGCCTCCAGCTTCTGATTATCGACTCCAGGGACAGCAGAAAGCGTTGTGGGGACACAGAAAGTGAAGTAGAAAAGGGCACAACTTTCTGAAGGGAGAAAAAGGATTGGCGAATATAGGGGGAAAACACTGTTTGCAGCTCACCTTCTTGAAGGAAAATTCTCTTCAGAAGATTTCAACCGACATTATGACAAACAGGCCTCCTGGGATGCAATCTTGGGATGCAACAGAGAAAGAGAGGGCTCAATCGAGAAAGAGAGAATCATTACCTCTGAATTACAACAGCACACCCCAAGCATGGAACGTGGCAAACTCCCATCACCTGCGGCGAAACCACTGTGATCTTCGCCCCACAGTCAAACACAAGTACACAGAGAAAGAGAGACAGAGAAAAGAATGAGACCAAAAGGAAAAGTTTACACGGACATCTCTTAGAACAAACAAGGCGGGACCCAATTCCTGAGAGAGTTGCACAGAATTGCTGAGCTAGTGAATCACGCGTCTTTCAAGAGAGGCTCAGAGATTCAGCGAGACCAAACCCAACTGGAATATATCTACCTCAATAGGATGCTAAATAATAGAGAAGCGGAGCGCAACGAGAAGCCCGATAACAGAGTGCGTGGTAGATCGCTCTACCATTCACTTCGAAGAGGATAGGGCCAAACCCTCCATAGCCCTATGTGGATGAGCAAAATGCCTTTTTCCATCCGTAAACCCTAAACCCTATTTCCGTCTTGTTGACACGACGACATGTTCCATCGTCGACAAATATTTGCGATCGAATGAGATTTTCAAGCATACATCTCCTCTTGTCAAGAGAAATGTGGACCGGAATGGATCAAGATGGATGAGGAGAGGAGAGGAGAGAAGAAGAAGAAGAGCAAATGAACCCCTAAATGAATTGCAAGCTTACATGATCTAGAATCCAGAATCTCTCCAGCCTGAATCTATGCGGGGAATACACAATAAAACATGGAATATAGAATGTTCAATCTGAATCTTTGGACAATCTCTACAGAACATGGACAGAGGTTACAATCTAGAATGGATCTCCAGCCTGAACTTTGTGTGGAGAATCTGTACAGACCATGCACACAGGACAGCAACAGCAGACTGGGTTGTTCCAATTAGTTATCACTCCAAACACCTAAAGTTCAGCGTCACATTGACAGCAATTGGGGGTTCATGGTTCATACATTTACTCTTGCAATGTGAAAGCAACTTAAAAGATTAGCCATATCACCTGGGAACAGTAACACTGCAAGAAGAAGCTAAATTTTGTTGTCAAATAATAACCGTGCAACCAAGTATCCATCTGACAACTACCTAATTTTAGAGAAAAGGGCAGGTGGTTCATGTTTTATAGTTCTTAATAACTGAGTTCAGTTGCTTGTCGAACATTCAGTGATCAAACGACAACTAACTAACTTTAGAGAACAGGGCAGGTGGTTCATGTTTTATAGCTCGTCATAACTGAGGTCATTTTGCTTGGTCAAACATTCAGTGATCAAATGACAGATGGAAATCACTTTAGATACTAAAGATTGCACTTGTAGACCACAGCTTGCTGTACACTATGTTTGAGTCATGTGTGCAAACTTCAAACCATATTATCAAAGTGTGACTGGGTCTTAAAAAAACTGGTTGTATCAAAACAAAGTGAAAATTTACAATACAATTTTCAAATTTTAAGGTTGGAAGCTTTGAGAGTCTATCAGATATGTGCTTGATTATCACTCCTTCCCCTGCACATGCTCCATGGCAATCGCATCAGATAAACAGCCTGTATAAGAGATTAAGTCTTGTCCTTGCAAAACTTTTTGTTCACACTTCTGGTCTTCCTAGTGACCCTTTCATAGTGGTAGTAAGAGGACAGGACAGGGAACAAATTCTGCTAGTAGATTGCTGTCTATATGCTTCAAGTGTATGGACTCCATGCTGAGAACTACTAGGTCTAAGCCCATGTCATCAGCCACCTCCCCTATCACAGCTGCTGGACGCTTTCCCTCTCCCAGTCTCTCCACCAACCTGAACTCTTTAAACCCTCCTGCAACATCAACAAGGAACCATGGTAAGGCCAGTAGGGTAAGGACTATCTTCTTGTGGCATGCTTTCCCAAATGACAAAACCAATTTCTGTGACAGCAATGATGTCTGTTCCATAGTGATAGGGAACTGAGGCCAACCCAGCAGGGCTTGTAGGATTCAACAAGATACAATGAGTGATACACTATACAATATATGATCAAACCCCAATCATTACACATTTGATGCTATTGACCATAGAAAGGCCAATAAAGTCATGTACGGTTGTATGTAGAGAACCATAAGGTTGGCAAGCCAAACACCAAGGCAATGCAACAGACCTTCAGCAAGATGCCACCGTATATTCTTCATCCGTACTTCATGATCCTCTGTTGTCTCTGACTGATCTTCATCAATCACTGCAAAATCCCCCACAAAAAAGTAGCTTGTGGATAGAAGTTCATTCCTGCAGATGGTTTTACAAGCAGACCATTGGAAAGTGGGAAACAAGAGGGGCATGCAGGCAAGCAGAACCACACTATGGATGCGGACAGCCAGCAACCCACACCTTAGGCATAGATACATACCAACAACAGTGATGTCGGCACCATACATATTGGCAAGGGATGTAGTGGTGGCTGCAGCCTAGAAGAAGAGTGCCGAAAGTTTCCATCAGGCTATTTGTTTCTGCCTTGCCATGGCTCATCATGGAGCCCCAACTACAGAGAAAACGAGAGAACAAACACCAGATCATGCGCTTCCTAGTTCCAGCACTGCAAATGCTACATTGAAACTGAGGCCAAAAAGCAATGAGTACAGATTTTGAACCTGCTGCGTGGCTGCAGACAGATAAGGATTCTTGTCCATGATTGGTAGTAGCAGATGTTTGAAAGTAGTGGGAACTGATGCAACTGCTGCATCGTCACTGGCAGCTTGTGACTGTGCCCTCACTATCCCCATTGATGATGTCCCAATTCCCTGATTAGCTTCTCACAACAAGTAAAACCACCATCAAAGGGACCACAAAAAAGAAACCAATACATTGATGAATTCAGATTTTCTCCTCAGCATATTACCTAAGCCCTTTGCAATCACCCGCAAACTGTGTGGCGAAAGCCCGCATGAGACTGTAGACCACGAACCTCTCCCGCGCCCAACGCTAGGGATTCTAGCCAAAAATGCATCAGGAAATGCGAAGGAGGGCATGCGTGTGCGACACAGAAATGGCGCCGTCGCTCCCACTGCAACCGAAGTTGCTCCCGCCATGCACTCCACCATCATCGCCATCATCACACTCTGTGCCTCTCTCCTTTGCTCTACTACCAAAACCCAGGGTTTTAGAGTTCCACCCAACCCAAAAACAAAACTTCCGCCGGTATTACCCACACCAAACAGCAATCGACAAAACAAAACCAAAAACCTATCCAAGCAAACACCGCAACACCTTCGCCAAAATTTTAAAAAATGAAAATGTCCATCCAAGCAAACACCACAATACTTCCACCCAAAGAAAAGAAAAAAGCAAATGCTCATTCAAAAAAAAAGGAACCAAGCCCCCATCCAAGCAAGCAAGCAAATACCGCAACATTTTCAAACAAAATACACTTGAAGAGGAACGAGGGAAAACATACCTTGTGCTTCTTCTCGGTGTTTGCAGCAAACAAAAACTTCCAGCCAGAGATTGATCTCACACCCTCACACTCAGACCAACATTCAAACCAGCGTTTCTGTTTTCTAGTAATGATGCTCTTTGTGTAATGCAATCCTGAGGATAAGCATCACCATCTTCTGTGGCAACGAGTTGCGGGTTCGAATGCAACCAGCCGCAAATGCCAGTATTTACCACCCACAGTAAGCAAGTACCTCGCCCATGCACCGCCCTCGCCGCCAGTACCCACTTTGGGATAGAGGAAAATTAGAAGGGGAAATTAGTACATTTATTGTCAGTTAATAGAGTTTTCTGTAAAGTCAGGAAAACACAGCACCAGAACCCTGAGTTTGATCCAAAACCGGGTGAGATTTTTACAAAAAAAGTACATTAGCATTCAGCCAGGGGTGAAACTCAGAAAACCACAATCTTTTTTGGGTAAACTGTTTCACCCTGTTTTGACCCCTCTTTCCTGCTGCTACATATATTTTTACTGCTCCTACACCTACAACTACTATGATTACTCTCTAACCTGATGCATCAAATGCTGAATTTCAGCATTTCATACCCAGATTTAATAAAATTTCCTTACTTTGCTGACCTTACTCAAAGAGGGGATAGGGGGATGAAAGGAGGCCCAAAGACAGGGTGCCTTTCCAGGAAACTCTAATAGGATTTCAGATTAAGGTCTAAAATACCATGCCATGATATTTTACGTTGAACTCATCTAGTTTTACACATAGTTGCACTTCAGATTATCTCATTAACTTTACACATGAAAATACTTATTCTATAAAGCACTGCCAGAAACTTTTTCGTTTGTCTGGAGGGCACATTACCAACCAAAATCTGCCCTCCACAAAATGTGGGGCACTTCAAAAAATGTGGTTGCCCACCCCAAGAGGCATTTCACTTTTCAAACTGTCGTTCTCTTTTTTCTTTTTCTTTTTTCCTACGATACTCAGTGTTTTTTTCCCATATCAAAATTTTGGCAAATTTTAACCCGAAAAAAAAATAACAATTAGTCAATTTACACCCCAAAAAAAAAATCCAAAATTTTCCCAATTTCTTTGTCCAAAAGTAGCAATTACCCCAAAAAATAACACACTGGCGATACCTGATAGCACAAGAGAATTTTTTTTTAAAAGAATTATGCTGGTACTTTACATAGAGTAATGCCTGAGGAATGGGGCATTCTCAAAATAAGCACCTGCTCAAGCAGCCGCTTATTGCAAGAACACCCTTCTCATCAAACATTACCCAACAATTAACATAAATTAAAAACACAATTAAACCAAAATTGTACAATCTATCTCTGAAGGAAGGTAGTTTGTTTATTTTGTACTTATGAGATCCACCGAACCCGGATGCTTCAGATTGCGTTGGGTCTCTTTGGAAAGCTCTTGAGGAGGAGGGGTACATCAGCTTGGTTCCATGATGTTTGGACTTATGGTGCAAAAGTTCTTGAATATTGAATGATTTCTTCACTGAAAATTAAATTAAATCATAGCTGAAAATTTCAGAGGAATTGGAATGTGCCTTTGGTGTTGTTGGAAAGATTTTTATGAGCAGGATTTAATGGAATTTACTTGGTAAGATTTGGATTCACGATGTGGCAGATATTGATTTTTTAGCAATTTCTGACACTGAAAATTCAAATAAATTCCACAAAACCAGGTTTTGGAAGGAAAAATCAGTTGAGGACGTAGTAACACTTGGGCCATACTATTACCAATGATAAGACATATATGGACCATATCATTCCATACGGAAATTTTTCATCTATAACAAATCTAAAGCACCAGAACATTGATTTCACTGGAGACACATGTTCTCATGACTGGGGAAGAACTGAGGTCAGCAACCATGTTGGTGGGTGGGTATAAGGGAGAGGAGGTCTGCGACTTCAAACATTTGGGAGATTTGATGTGATCACAAAAAACTAGTATGGAGGCTGTTGTCAAGGCTCAACAGAGACCAAAACCAATTTCATTCCCTGGAAAGACTATAAATGAAAGAAAAACAAGGGAAAGGACATGATACAAATTGCCAGTGTCCTCACAAGGGTCAGGAATCAATGTAACAAAAATGTGAAGGAGCCATGAACTAGAAAAGTTCATACAATGGAACTGTTTGCTATCAGAACTTTCCCTTGTCATGTGGAATGAGGTCCCTCCAACAAAAATGGAGGGTTGCGCCACACAGGTGGAATATAATTTGGACCTCTTTAGTGCCCTTTCTTTATTTGCTTCCTACGTGTGAAGATCACATGACCCCTAGACTAAGGGGCTCAAACACAACCTCTTGAACTTTTTAGAGGGAAGGCACATTCTATCAACCCAAGAAAAAAGGCATTTGGTCTATACTTTCTACCTTAAAACAGAAATCTCAAGTTTGTTTTGTGTTGACAGGGTGGTTTGAGTCACCCTTACTGCTGTATAGGTCAATGCTACTCTCATCACAACTAGTACATTTCTTTCCTGCACAACTGCAAATATGGGTATCATCTGAAAGCTCTGATGGAGGTTCTACAATGTCACCTGCAAGAGGCTGGAGCACATTGGATCTGGCAACCTGACATGACATAGAATCACTGGTGGGCATCTCTAACAAAGCTGGATCTACAGCTACTGGTGTTGATCCAAGAATGCTGGAAAGGAGTGTGAACACCTCCTTGGCACTTGGTCGTTGTGATGGACAGGCCTCAGTGCATGAGTAGAAGAGTCCCACAAAAACTCTCAACATCTCACTATCATCAATTGAGTCTTGTGTTGCCTTGCTTTTATGGTAAGTTTTAGAGACCAGTCTGTCCAAATCAGGAGGCAACTGAGGACGCTGACCAATCTGCAAAAAGAGCACATTTCAAAAACCTTTCTCACCAGGCATGGAAACTACAGCTTATTATATCCTTTACTAGAGTATTTTCCACACTAAAGTGTGGTGGCAATGGCCATGAATAATCTCAAAGCTTATCTGAATTCGGGCATCACAATGGACAAACCCACAATAACATAAGTCTGTAGTGGAGTCAATACCTGAATGCGAGAATGCACCTCTGATTCAGACAGCCCTGCATATGGAACATGGAGAGTGAGAAGTTCAGATAGCAAGCAGCCAAAGGACCACATATCTGCCTCCTGCACCACATTCCAAGGGAAACCCTCAGTCCATTGTTAATAAGGATTAACTCGTGATGTGGTCATTCTTTGCAATCCAACTTTGTCAATATACAATGAAGCATGCATCCTTGAACATATACAGTTAACTTTCATTGTATTATCCAAATACACACTTACTCACAGATTTCTCAAGAGCATACAACAACCACATGAATAGAAGAAAAATATAGCACCAAGACGGGTGTGATATTGTCAGTCTTACAAAACCATATGGATGCCGCCCATACATTGCCCGCAGCACCTCAGGGGCAATCCAACGTGGAGTTCCTACACAAACATCAGCTGCTGGAACTCCTCGGTGGGCTAAGTAGCATGTGTGAACAGCTGATGAACTCAATGGAACAGCTCTGTCAAAGTCACAAAGCTTCACAATTGGCCCACCATCAGGACTTTGCTTGGCATCTATGTCAATGAGAACATTGCTGCTTTTGACATCTCTATGGAGAATTCCTTTGGAATGTAACCAAGCCAGTGCACAAGCTACGTTTCTTGCCACTTGGCATGCCAGCTTCGTGGGCATTGATGTCTGCCCCTTAATTGCCATGCCTTGGAGAAGATCCTGCATGGCACCAAGTATTTGAAATTGACCCAACCCACCAGTTCTTTTAATAAGTATTGGAAGCTGCTGCTGAAGTATGTAAATTGAAGCTGCCAGAAAATTGAGCAACATTCAGGAATCCTAACTAGGACACACCGAATATACATATCTCAATACTAATAGCCCATCAGCACAACCAATCATTACCTCCAAAGACCCCCCTTGGATGTGCTCCATAAAGATCAGCAACTGCAGGCTCCTGTCTTGCATGTTCATAAACTGATGGCCATAGAATGTGACGATGCATGGGTGTGTGCCCAGACTACAAAGAATGCGCAGTTCACTCAGGCAGCTGCTTTCTGGGCACCTCTCAATTGAGCTCTTGTCTCCGCCTTCCAGTTCTCTCACCTGCAAAAAGACTCTGACATCAGCAGATGTTGCAACCATCAAATCAAAGGAATAGGTCAGCTGCAAATTTTGCAACAATATCAAACGGAAAGCAAAGGAAAAGGAAAATATGCAACATAATCTACTCATAGTGCCAAAAGGCCATTGTACACTAGCTATCTCAGCCCAAAGGTAGTAGGGTCAGAGAAGGTTTAACTTAGGAGCATAGATCATAGAGACATGAAGGATGAAAACCTTGGCAGCAGCTGTGAAGGTTGCAAAAGTACAACGATGCACTATTGCACCTGAAGCCCCATGCCCTATCTCCTCATGCAAAACAGGAGATGCTATCTCGCTGTCCAATGTCATTTGGCCTCCATTCATGACCATTGGCATATGGAAGCGTTTAAGAGGGATATACCTACAATCCAATTACAGTGACCGCAAAGCCATCAGCTAACAACAACATTCCAAGAAACAAGCTCCAGTAACACATTGAAGCTCCACATTCACCACTGACAAAAAATTTATTTTCTGACATATCTTTGCACAGGATGTAAAACAGGGGTACATTTACCTCTTGCAGTCGTTTCTCACCCACAGTCACCTCATCCTAGAGAAGAAGCATAAAGCACAAATTGTTTTATAAAGTATTGATTTTAAACCAGCAATTGTAGGCCAACAACAGAAGTGGACTGTTCAGGGTTTAGGGTTTTTTGTGTGGAGAGTTATATGGATGCAGGAAGGTTTGTGATCCAAATTCACCTGCAGAAATACTCAGGGTCACTCTCTTGTCGTATATCAAACGGTCGGCAACCATCCACCAACATCCGGACATTGGCACTGTCATTCTGGACCAGAATGATATTCCAGGCATGAGGCATGTAGTCCAAGTAACCACGCACCAGCTCACAAGGAATGATAGGATCTGCCCGGTCACACAAGTACTGCTCACATCTGAAACATGTTAATCATTGTCCCAAGCTTTGCATTTGACCAAAGGACAGGCATCTAACATTATTCACATAAAATCCAAGGCAGAAAGGTACACAAATAATGAGAAGTGTGGAGACCCAACCTTCAACAGAATTGCACGATGCCGACATACACCATATGGCAAAGACCCTATGGGAAGTACATTTGAGCCACGCTGTGCCTTGAGGAACCGAACAGCACCCTCACAAAGCAAATGGACACTGGGTATTGCTTCAGGCACAGATTTGACAGTATGGCCATCTCCAAATCTGTTGGTACTTTGGGAACTGGCATTTGAGCTACAAGAGCACACAAAGGGCTCTCCTGCCGTAACCCCTAATGCAGCCCGGCGCATGTTGGTGATGTTTTGAGTCTTATCACTCCCACCAAAGCAGTCAGAAACAAAAAGTGCCAGAACTGCAGCTCTCTGATAGTTATCAGCCACCCCACGGCATGTTTCTGCAGTACTCCCAAGAGATCCTAACCTTCCTAGGAGCTGCTGTGCTGAAAGAGTGATAGCATCCAACTCCTCATCTCGTTCCCTGCAGATTTCAGATGTTACAATGATTTAGAATATCCTCTGTGGGTACTTCATACATCCAGGCATTTCTGGAGAAAGGAAACCCAGACCCTTCAGAGGTGATGAGAGGATGCACAACAGAGATGGCAACAGATCCTACAAACTCCTGGAAGATCCTGCAACTAGTCTTGTCCAATATTTCAGAGGCATACCTGTCAACAAGGATAACCTCACGTGAATGAAAAGAAGGTTGCTCCTTTTCAAGCACATCAAGAGAACAAAACTGACGATCACGACCTGCATCGTAAAAACCATCAGGTAGCCGATCATTGAAGCCACAGAAAGATTCGCTGCAATACTTGTAGGAAAGTTTTGAAAAATCTTGTGCAGAGCGTCTTCGTTTACTTGGTTTTGGATTCCTATCAGTGTCACTTCCATGTCGCCTCAAACCTACATCCTCCTTTGATTGTGGGCCAACATTCTTATCCCCTCCCAACTCTTCCTTTACAATGCCATCTTGATGGTCTTGTGGAGACTCCTCCTCCGGATTCCTACTCATTCTATCTCCACTTATGGCCTTCCTGCACTGATTTTTCTCATTCATGGTTCTAGTGTCCACTTTACTACAGTAACCCACCTCCTGCTCATGTAAGTGACCTTCTGGTTCAGGACCATTACCAAGACTAGCATCTGTCAGTTCACCAGAACCACCATCATCCTCAGACTCTACATTTGGTTTGGAGTTCTCTTCCAAAAAGGTTAGGCTGCTCTTAACATTGTTGTGCTTTATACTTCCACCAGCATCTGCCACCGGTTGTTCTTCTTCTACAGTACAATCATACAGACCACACTGCTGTTGCAAGTCCATGATGTTTTCATTGTCACTGGACCTCAAATTATTAGGCAAAGCCTGCTCCAGTGTATTCAAAATCCTTTTTGGCTGCAATTCACTTCCAACTCTCATAACTGAAAGGGCACTTTCAGTGCTGCTGCTGGTAAGGTTGGTTACCACAGACTTCACCTCATGGACATCCCCGCCCTGTTCATCAGGCCGGTGCTTACGGCTGCTATTTAGCCTGTCCTGCCGAGCTCTCTGTTGCTGATTGTCTTGTTTCCTCCAGCCACGCCTCTTCCATTGTGTGCTTCCCTTCAATATAGGTGAACTTCCTTTGGCAGATATAATTGGATACTCCACTGGATTGTCATTCCCTGCATTTGGTGCACAAACTATTCATGTGAAAATACACCAGAATGTGTATAAAAACGCTGTTTCATGGTTCTACTCATATGTTGTCCATACATGACATTCCAGCAAGCAGAGTACCTGCAATAATGTTGAAAATCATCAACCTCACCTTCTTTCACAGTTGAATCACTAGCACATGGCACTGCCCAGTCCAACAAATACTTCTCATTGGAAGTTGTATTCTTTGAGTCTGCAACATTGTTTGACACCTTTAGCCACTCATTGCCCTCCAGCTGGCAGCACAGCCACTCTGGGATCTGGCCTGTGCTCTGCAATCTGTTAAACTGGCAGAATAACCAAGCACAATTAATCTTCAGTGTGCTGTCAATCTGCCTACCCTGGGCCTTCTTGAACCGAAAATGGGCAATGTTCAAGTTTGAATTTAAGCATTCACTCAAAATAACAGAGTTTGAACCCAACCAACAAACTAACCAAAATATTGACTTTCTGTCAACAGATTGGAGCAAGAGGAAAACTCAGCCATGAATGATGGCTAGCTCAACAAAACTTAAAGAGAAGGAGAAGACCAACAAAACTGAGAAGAAAGAAAGGAAAAACCCAAAGAAAAAAAGAGAAAGAAAAGGGAAGAACAAGACAGTGATCTTATGGAGACAAAGTGGGCCTTGGAAAGCTCCTACTCAGGATAAAAAAGCACTTGACATAACTATTTTGGAGATCACCAACTCAAAAACACCAAAGAAAAATCCTTCTTTGCTATGGAAACATCTTGCTTGTATTATAGAAAGTTACATGAATTAAGCTCACCATTTAAGCAATAACGCAATCTTCTGAACTACACATCCTTAAGTAAAGTTTGTCTTGGAGAAAGGATGTGTTGAACACCAAGAGTCCAATGAATGTAGTAGGGTAAATCTAGCTCACTTCAGATTCACTTTAACAGAATCTTCATGTCCACAGACATACAAGAAGAAGCTTGGTCAAAGCTGTTTTCAGAAAACTTTGATTGCATTTGTGCACAATTAAGAATTATAAATTATGAATCAAGGAGCCCAAAAAACACACTAACAGCACTCCGAAGAAGGAAAGTGCAATGCAGGGTCTGATATTGTGCAACTTCACAAGCCCTAGAGGATCCATTGTAATGCTTATGGAAAAGCTTACAGACCATTGACTTCTGCACATCCAAAAAGCTCAGATTTCAAACATTGCTTTCAACAACAGAAGACCTGGAGAAATCGGTAGAACTGGGTAGAGGATGAATTTCTGCATGTAAGCTCTGGGTGCCTAGATGATACCTGTGCATTGAGAGACCTCAGAGAGGTCATGGATAGAAGCCCAAGAGACTGGAGTGATGTTAGGCGATTATGTGCCACATCAATATTGATAAGATTGACTAGAGCTGCAAGTTGGGAGGGAAGTTCCACGAGCTTGTTGCTTGCCACTCGCAAACTCTTTAGTGACTTCAGCAGTGCAAATTCTTGTGGCAGGGCTTTCAACTTGTTGAATGACAAATCCAACTCCTCAAGATTCCCAAGGGAGCCAATTTCAGGAGGGATCCACCTGCACAAGAAGATGTTGAACTTTCCACCAGCAAGAAATAACTGAACACGAACCCTTAAAGAACCTATATGAGGAAACCTAAGCCAATCCAGTTCTCCAGTTTGCATCAGAACAGCCCCAGCAACTATCAATGTGACTACAGAGAGAAACTCTACAAAAGCATGTAAGGTCACCAAGCAAATGTTGCATCAGTTCCCACCAAACCAAAAAAAAAAGACAAGAATGGGTCCCTTCATAACCCTGGGAGTGTCACTCACAAGGTGTCAGACTATCACCATCATAAAGAATGGTGGTAACTAGCCGCCATTACTCCCCACCTATCAGCTCTGAACAGTGGGTGCAGATATGTAGACGCAAATCTGCTCAAAACTTTGGGCATGCAAATATCCAAAAAATATTCTTACTGAGTTTCACTGTCACATTTGCAGAAGCAACAGGATATCACTCAGAGCAACCACAGAAAAGTCAAATGGTCGATTGGATTCAAAACACCTACGAGAGAGAGAAATGGCAGATAGAAAGTCGCGTTAGGGAGTGAAGCTGGGCAATATCCCGCGACAAAGTGGCTGCAGACGGTGGGGTGGGCGCTTGATGAAGCTCTAAAGCTCTCAACCCACTCAGCTTCCCAAGCGGTGGCAAGCTACCAAGCCTCGAGGGCGACATCTTGAGATAAAGGTGCTCCAGCTCCTGCAATTCCCCAACTCCGTCCGGAAGAATTTTGACCTCGTTGGAAAAGAATTTGAGCTTCCTCAGATGCTTAAACTCACCGATAGACGCTGGCAAGACGGGAAAGCTATTGTCATACACGTACATCTTCTTGAACCGCGCGGCCACATCCCGTTTCGTATACGCCAGCGACTCCAGACTGAGCCCACTTGGAGACACGTCCACAATCTCATCTTCGTCGTCTGCACCCTCCTCCTTGACACAGCGACCATCAAGCAACTCTTCTACAACTCCATCCCCAATCCCATTATCCCGATGAACCCCTTTCACCACCTCAAGCTCATCATCATCAACAGGGTTAGGGTTTGACACGCTGCCTACTTCCAGAAAATCCTCCCGTTCCTCCTCCTCCTCCTCCTCCTCCTCATCCTCCCCTTCCTCTCCATCTATCGCCGCCTCCAAAACTCCATCACTTGAAGCTTCGGAAGCCAGAAGACTCGTCTTTCTCACCTCCTGCACATCCACCTCCTTCGCAGCCATACTCAAGCCCTTTTTGTATCAACCACGCATCAAAGCAAGCAAGCAAAGGCAAACCAAACCAAACCAAAGCCGTGCCCCTATCCGCTTACAACTACCGATTAGGGCTTGGACCCCATTGCCCTAAAGAAATCCCACAACCACACAAGAACTACTAAAAGCCCAAGAGGACATCAGAAAAGAGCTCCAAATGCTCATTACAAAACCCTGGGGCTCAGCATCATGGCGAGAGAGAAAAAAGACCACATAAATTTTCCTTTATTGGCTCTGCCCTTGCGAGCGAGAGAGAGAACTGGGCTGCCACCACAGAAAGAAGAAGGAAGTTTCCATTTGGTGGTGTTGTTACTGTGAAGTTGAAAACTGTGATTGAGTGAGTGAGTGAGAGACGAGAGCATTGTTGCATATTGTGAGAATTTTCATGGACCATTTTCCTACTTTTAATTTTTGTAATGTTTGGAACTTGCAACACCTAAGGGGAGCAGGGCAGCAGGAGAGAGAGAGAGAGAGAGAGAGAGAGAGAGCCATTATGCCATGAGCCACCACTGTGTTTGTACTGCAGAAGTTATTAGGTTTGGATCCATGGGTTTTTTTTTTTTTTTTTTTTTCTTTTTGGGGGTCAATTTTTTTTATTAGTAGCCAAAATGGTGATGATTTTACAAGAATATTTGGCTAAATTTGGCAACAAGTTAAATTTGAAAATAAAGGCTTTGTTAACATCATTTTGTTTTGGCTACCTGCTTTGAAACATGTGTAAAAATCTGGCAATTTTTTATTAAAATTTTGGCAATTGACAATCTCAAAAAATTGCTTGATTTTAGCACTTATGGTGGTTAGTTACTTTGTGTGTTAAGGTAAGGCACCAAGGCAAAGGGGATTCACACTACTTTGAGCCCTTGTAAAGCTTAAACAAGAAAAGAAAAAGAATTTTTTTCCCTTTTTTTTTTTGTCATACTTGATGAGTATCACAAAGAGGGGGGGAAAAAAAAGTGGGGCATTTTGAAAAACAAAGCACCCCATCATTATTTGCAGAGGACAAATTATGCTTTTTAATGTGCCCTCCAAATACAATAAAAAATTTATGTAGGTGCTTTAAGTGTATTATTTGGAGGGCACATACTAAGGGTTTAAGGCTGTGCCTATAGCTTGTTTGTTTACATCTCCTAGTAAAATTATTGGTCTTGGTTTAAACCAAGTAATTCCAAGCTCTACCAGGTCCCCTTAAATAATTCTTTTCCATTTGGCAACCATCTTGGGGAATATATTCTAAATTTATGATTTTTATTTTAACTATTCACATGTTAGGAGTGATGGATATCAAATTCAACAAGTAGAACATGGAATCGTAGCTAGGTGTGAATTCAAATTTAGCATTAATGTGACCATATAAACCTTGAAAATGGTGAATGCATGTTATGGTGTACACAAAAATTGTCACAATTTGATACCTTTTAAGTACTCGTCCAGGTTTGATGCATCATGGTGGATATTTGAAAAATATTTTATGATGAAAATTTGTAATAGATGATGGTTTATGTTTCAATCTATGTTATGGAATTAGTGCACATATGAATGATTTAATTGTTCAACAAAATATTTTTTTGATTTATAAAGCTTTGAAACATCATTATAATTACAACAAAATAATTAACAAATATTAATTTTAATAATAATTTGTACATGAAATTTTACATATACAAAAAGGCAAACCATAAGAAACCATCTTCTTTTTCAAAGCCTTCACTTTTCTTGAAGTTATAGAATTTAAATCAAATGATAATAAAATGTTCATTAGTATATTAATATGTTATGATAATGTTAATGATTTTGATATTTTTAGGTTGTAATTTTTTTTTCCATTGAAAATACACTTGGGCTAATGTTTTTTTAATCATTTGACAAGAATAAAATGGAGTTTTTAAATTAATAAAAAAAATTTAAATTGTTGTCAAACAATGGTTTTTCAAAAAGATCTATAAAATTATTGGTGTACATTTACACAAAGGCACAACTATATATGAATCAATTGGATATCCATGGTTCTTATGACTTATTTTAGTTTTGAAACCCAAATCACATATATATGATTTTTAAAATAACTCAAAACAAATGAAAACTTACATGTTGGTATTTTTGATATAATATATAGTTATGGTTTTCCTTCAAATTGTGTACACCATAGTGCGCATTCACCTAGAAAATAGTGGCAATAAGGTAAGATTCATAACCTAAACTATTGATTTGAAAATATTAGTATTAAACCTAGTTACAATGGGAAAAGTTTAGTGTGTGGGTTTAAGGCTAGATATATTAAACTAATCAAAAATAGACTATTGCACAACAGCAAGAAAGATTATGGAAACCTAATCATTTTGGGATTACAACATTGTTTTACATCACCACTAATTAACCAAGTAAGGTTGAACTAACTATATTTCAATAGATAAACTAATAATGAGAGGGGAAAAAATTGCTTGGGTTGATTATCACACATGGAAATTGCCAAACCAATATTAAGGAGTTTGAAAAAAAGGTTAAATTGGATTCAAGAAGAAAATATAAATAAATTAGTTAAAATTCTAACCCCATTATTGGAAATGTTTAAACAAGGCAAACAAACGGCAAAAGGAGGTCCAAAGATGTTGTATGTGCCATGCATTACAATATTCACCTAGATAGATTAATGTCCTAAAACTCATTGCATTCTCCTAGTATAATTAGCATTAATGAGAGGATGATGCAATAGATATAAACAAGGACAAGGAAATGGAGGTGGAATAACCATTTTTGTGATGAAAAATCCAAATATGATGAGGCAATGGAACATTAAAGGGCACATTTACTTGGAAGATAAATTATTTTATGTAAGGACCTAGGGATGCAAAAGATGAAAAAAATTATGATCATTAATAACATTATGAAAATACGGTAAATGATAGAACTATTAAAGGTGGTCCATTCATGATTGACGTACCAAAAACAAATGTCTAATTGCAAAGAACAATTTACTTATTTTACATTATTATAATTGTAATGGATTTTTGTATGCTAATAGATAAAATGATGTCTTCTTAAATTAATAAAAATATTTTTTAATAATTTGGATATTATGTAAATGTCATTTTGAGTCCTATAATTTAAAATAATCAAGTGTCTAAATTTATTATTTTTAAAAGGAATCAAAAGGAATGCATAAAGTCATACATTTGATTTCAAACTTTTTGTACAACAAAAACATGCCCCCTTCTATGAAAATACATGTTCATTGGATGAACTTAATGAAAAACCAAATCAAACAAAAATTTCAAAGTCTTGAAATTTTAAAGGAAAGGGTTGCAAAGCAAAAGACTCCTTTTTAAAACCATTTAATAAAAAAATTATGTTCAATGGGTTCAAAATGTTTAACTTTAGATGCAAGTCATATGTGCAAGAAATAATCTTACCAAAAAACTTGTTTGGTTATCCATTGAAACTCGTTTTGAGATTTTATGGGATGTTTTGTGTTTATGGCATTAAACCAAAATATTCATACACAATTATGTATGAGTGTGAAAAATCACCATTAACACATAAATTATCTTATATTGGATTATTCTTTTTTTTGTTTAATTTTATTTCATATAAATGCTATTTGTAAAAAGTAGCTTTTAAAAAAATTTAAGTTTCTTTTTCCTTTTTTGGTACCCCACCCATGAATGGACCCAAGTGGTGGATTTCCAAAGATGGATATTCCAAAATGAACTCATATTTAATTTCTAAAAACTTGCATTATGTGCAAACAACAATGGTGATTGCTAAACTAAAAACAATTATTACACCTACATTTGAGCTACAATTGAACATTACTATTCAATTCAAATGAAAGCTCTCAAATGACCAAAGTAAAACAATTCAAAAAACCCTCATGCAAGATATAACCTCATGTCACAATGTACTACCTATTCAAGAACCTAGGATGGTGGTAACTAATGGGTGGTTATAAGCTAAGGTGGCTCATTTTTAGTGGATATTCCATTCCTTAAAAGTCCATACAACAATGTTAAAATTGAAATCAATTGTGATATCATTGGTTAAACCGGGAATTACATGGTCAATAATGAATTTAAAAATCCATATGAAAAAAAACCATTCTAGAAAAAAATTAACATATATCTTAAGAGGGGAAATTCTTAAATCCACTGAAAAATGATTATGCTATGGACTTATGAAAATATAATTTATTTCAAACCATTCAAAAGTCCATTAAAAATTTTATTAAGGTTTTTTAGCAAAGGTTTTTGCAAATCTATGTTCTTCTTATTTGAATGTATCATATATTAAATCCTTTTAAGATATCTTAAATAAAACCATAGAAAAAAATGCATGTATAGAAAGGCACAATTTTTTTATAAACTAGTTTATGTTTTTCAATTTCAAAATTCCATTATTATATATTTGGTGTATATATGTTATAATATTTTTATATATTATTTTTATTCAAATTGACAATCTAAGTATAATCACAAATTGTTGATTTTATGACATGTTAATAACATTTAAATGCATGACATTTTGTAAAAAACTACATTGTGATGCAAAAAGTGAAACACCTTACCTTGCAACCACCTTAATATAGTATTTTGCCAAAAAAACATTTAGAAGAAAAAAAAGTAATCCAATTTTCTTAATCATACCAAGCCAATAATGACCTTTAGAGGGGGGAAAATTTTATAGAACCTTTTATAAGGAATTATCAAAGGTAAGTCAAATTTGTAAAAAAGAAAGACACAAAGGGGACAAACAACAATTATGGGTTTTTTGACCAGTCAAAGAAACGACTACTATCCTTTTCGACTACAATTGTAACTACTTAGTCACAAAAATCACTATGTAACTACAAAGGTCATTGAGATGTTTGTGATGTCATGGTTTTGCGACTATAGTTAGTTTCATGATTAATTGGTTTTTTTGGATAGATATATTATTTTTGAAATTGTAATAATATGCTTTAAATTAATTAATTAACTAGAAATTCCTAAACTTTTGCAACTAGAATAACGACTTTTAGTCTCACAACATGATGATGTGACATTCCACGTGCAACACAATGCCAAAACATTTCTTTTATGACTTGTCCTATTCAACTACAGTGGAGAAAATGATTAAAAAATGGCTTAAGCAACCTAAAATGACTAGAAAAATGACTATAATTAAGCCGGACCAATCGTAAAAGACTTGTTCTAACGCTATGGTGATATTAAAATATTTGACTATTAGTCAACACGATGACTCATACACTACTTTGGATAAAATGAAACATTTATTAGTTGATCAATATGTTAGAAATGATATCCAATCCCTCAATGTAAATTTTTGCATCAAGATGCAAGTCTAAAAACTTTACCCTCATTATAACAAATCCTATCCTTTCAACTTGATACAAAAATGACTACTATTTTTTTCAACTACATTTATAACTACTTAATCATAACAATCATTAAGTAATGGCAAAAAAATCAACATGCCACATGGCATCATGGTTTTACAATTGTAGTCATATTGACAACTTATTGGTTTTTTTAGTAAATTATCATTTTTTTTCAATTTATTAATTAGTTAGTTGCAAGAATCATCCACCTTTGTGACTAATAATGACTCAATTTCCCATGATGATGACATGGCATGCTACATGCTAACAAGATGATGTGGTCCTATTTGTAAACATCATGATTCATGTCATTGATTTGATGAATTAATCTCATTTATTAGCTAGTTGAAAATATTATTGTCCTTTGCGATTAATAACAATTCAATCTTCTATATGATGATGATGATGACATGGCATGCCATTTGGTAACAAGGTGTCACAAATTTTCATGGCAATCCATGATTTTTTGTGACACCATAAGTTTTTGTGTCTTGAATTTATGGCACTAATATTTGTCATGGCATGCCATAATTTTTTATGTGCCATGAGGTTTTTGATGTCATGAATTCACATGCACGTGTATGTGTACTAAACAACATATTGTTAACTTGTAATTATGACTACAATATTAATAATTGTTCTGAAAAAACTTACATATAACTTTTTGACTTTTTAATTATTTAACACATTAGCTTAAATTAACATACCTATTAAGTTAACCTATGTATGTAGGCTACTTAATAAAAACCTACTTCGTAATATAAATTACTTTGTAAATTACTTAACTAGACATAAAAAATTTACTACATTTAGTATGTTTAAATATACTTAAAATATGTTGCCCTACTAATAGGTTAACTTAGGTAGGCTTGCTGAAGTTCCTAACTTCAATTTTTTGCCAAGTCAACCTAGGTTGATTACAAAATATTTTATCAAGTTTGTAACCACCTCAAGTTCATGCAACTAAATGTGATTATGATGCAACAAAATGTGACATAATTATCTTAAGTTCATTTTTTTAAAGCCTACAAATGCCTAGGTTAACTTATGTTAGGTTAATAAATATTATAAGTTGACAAACTAGTTCATCTTAAATCAATTTAGGGAAGTTTAGGTCTAGGTCTAAATTATGTTAGTAGGTAGTATGTAGGTTGACTTAAATCAATTTAAGGTGGCCAAGGTTAATTCAAAACAATTTTTTTTGAGTTTTATAACTTTGTGTTAAATATAATTGGTATAAAAAAATGTGATGTGGTAGTGCAATGGATGAAGACTTGAACTCCAAAGTGAATGTCAAGGGTTCAAATCCTCAATTTTATAACCTATGATACCTAGGCCACTTAACTTGAGTTAAGTAGTCTAGTCTAAGCTTCTTGGGCTAGGAATCCAACATTTGTTTTGAATATAAGCCACCTAACTTAGGTTAAGTAGCCTAGGTTGCCTAACATAGGCAGTTAATCTAATTAGGTTAAATTAAGTTGACTTTTGGCTACACTAGCTACATGGGCTAAACTAGGTTGATTTTTGGTCATGTGTAATGACTCATAATGTGTTTATACATTTTTTACACATGTCATCCATCCATCAAGGCATATTTTGTAACATTTAATTGAATTATAAAACAATTAAGTTCAAATGGCATGCATTTGACACGTCATACTAAGGTTACTGATGACATGAAATTTCATTATTATAAGAAAAAAAATTTAATTTTAATTGTTAAAACAACTGGGCTTTGCAATTGAACATTCGTTATGACTAAATGGGTGAAATGACATGGGTTTAACAACTCACTAGTTACTAATCACATATGTCCTTCTTGATTCGTATGTAGATGTAAAGGTTAATGGGTGAAAGCACACTACAAGGGGGCCAAAAATGTTGTTACATTGTATTGTTTTCCAAGGGTGTCCATGTTTGAACTTCAACCATGGTAATATTGGAGTATATTTTTCCAAATTTTTTGCATAATATGGTAGATTATAACATAAAGAATTCAATTGCAAAAAAAATTCCTTTTTTAAACTTATATTGTGCGATTCCAAAATATATTTGTGGTAAAAATATATACATAATTATGCATTAAAAAATGCAAATATACTCAAAAAATGATTGAAATGATTTTTAGTCTTTATAAAATTTGTAATATATATTAAACATTGTGATTCCATATGATTGGAATAAGTTTGTGAATCATGTGAAGAGTTTGATAATTATCATATCACAAATGGGTGTTTTTGGGGGCAATGACCATAAGTATGTGGTAAATAACATTTTGACAAATTATCACTTTCAAAGTGGAAGATGACAAGATATGTGAGGTGGGTCATTTTTTAAATTTTCATTTCAAACATTTTTTGGCTAATTAATTCAAACCCAAACCTAATGCAATCCAAAAATAAAAACATGTTCTATTATATTTTATATACCACTTAAATATATTCGTTATTTTTTTAATTTATTTATTTTTTCCAAATAATATTAGATATCATTAACTTTGTGAAAATCAAAACATCAAGCCTAAACACTAAAAGTGAAACCCAAAATTAAATGCAATACATTTTGTAGAAATATATTTTACATACATGTTGTGAAAGTGCCCAAAGTGGCCTCGCCTGCCCCCCCCACATAGTGTGTTTTCACCCTAGTTGCAAAACCCAGAATGTGTTTTTGTGACATGTGCAAATACATGTATTCCCTACCACAAGCCTACAAACCTTGTCACAAATTGAACATTTGGAAAAAGGATATCATTATGCCCCTTAATATTAAAAGATAGAGTACATGGCATTATAGGTAATAAGGAAAATTATAATTGAATAAAGACATGGAATTGTTATAACCTAAACAGTAATCAATAATCACTCGTTCCAATTATAATACATTGATAGTACATCATAATGTTAACAAATAGGAGATCTACTCAAGTGTAAACATAAATCTTTGTTGAAAGGAAATTACAACATGATGCTCACAACACGAAACATAACATCAAGAACTCATCAAGGTTCTTGTCACATGAAGTACATAAATTTGTGTAGTGAAGAAAAGAGAACCAAACCATCAACACCAAGGTATTTAACTAAAACACCAAACCACAAATAACCAAACTAATATAAGTAAAGAAAGTAATTCAACCTTGTGAAAGTAACCTAATTACTTTCCTACTCCAATAACTAATGAAACCTAACTAGTTAAACTTGAATTTTCAATAGTCCCCCTCAAGCTCAAATCCATTTCTAGTACACCAAACATTTTTTAAAACCTCTTTAGCTTGTCTATACCTAAAGCTTTTGTGAAAATGTTAACAACTTGATTTTCAGTACTGACATTAATAAGGTTAATTTCTCTTGTTAGAATTTTTTCTCTAATAAAATGGTAGTGCACCTCAATGTGTTTTGTCCTAGCATGATAAACCAGGTTGTTAGCAAGTAATATGCTATTGATGTTATCACAATAAATGACAACAAAAACATCCACTAATTGTCCCAAATCTAAGAGTAGTTTTTGTAACCAAATTATTTCACATGCAACAATTATTACACCTTTGTATTTTGCTTTTGTGCTTAATAGTGCAACTGTTGGTTGTTTTTTATTGCTCCAACTAATAGCACCACTTCTAAAAGAAACATGAAACCACTAGTCGATTTTCTATCTAAAACATTGCCAGCCCAATTAGCATCCGTGTATCCATGTACTTGTAACTGGCTTTTGGCTTCATAAAAAATTCCACATTGCAAAGTATGTTTTATGTACCTCGGTATGCGCCTCACTACATCCAAATGTGGCTTTCGTGATGTTTGCATGAATTGACTCGCCACTCCAACTACATAACTCAAATCTAGCCTTGTGATGGTCATGTAAATCAAACTCCCCACTATGCATCTGCACATAGTGGTATCCTCCACAAGGTCTCCTTCATCTGCACTTAACTTCACATTTTGCTCCAATGGAATTGAAATGGGTTTGCAACCTGTCATCTCATATTCAGATAATTTGTTCAAGGCATATTGTCTTTGTAGTAACCATATCCTTTTAAGGGACTAGATTACCTCAATGCCGAGGAAATAACACAATTATCCCAAATCCTTCATCTCAAACTTTTGATTCAAAAACTTCTTCAAATCAAAGATGTCTACATCACTATCTCCTATGATAATCAAGTCATCAATATAGATGACTATGATTACAATCCCATGATTTGTTTTTTCACATATAGTGAAAAATTTAGATTGGATGTTTGAAATCCATTTGTGACAAAATACTAACCTATCTTGTCTAACCAAGCTCTAGGTGCTTGCTTCAAGCCATACAAAGTTTTCTTCAACCTACAAACCAAATTAGTATGTGTTTGGTCCACATAACCTGGTGGTTGTTCCATGTACACTTTTCCCTGTAAATCTCCATGAAGAAAAACATTTTTTACATCCATTTGATGTAAAGACCATCCTTTTGTTGTTGCCATAGCAATGATTGTTCTTACAGTTGTCATTTTAGCAACTAGATTATAGGTCTCCTCATAGTTTATGCCATAAATTTGGGCATAACTTTTGGCAACCAATCTTGTTTTGTATCTGCTCATAAATCCATCTGCATTGTGTTTGACTTTGTACACCCATTTGCACCCAATTGCTTTCTTATCCTTTGGTAAAGCTACCAATTCTCAAATAGCATTAGCATCCAAAGCTACCATTTCTTCATCCATGGCATTGTCCCACATAGGGTTTCCAACCGTTTGTTCAAGACAAATGGGTTCAACCTCCTGTATAACTCTCACCATGTATGCGTAATGATGAACTACAAAGCCATCATATGTGAGTTTTTATACAAGGTACTTGACTCGTGTGGATTTTCATATTCCATTATTGTTGTCAAGTGTTTTCAAAGTTTTCTTGGCCATTCGAGCTCCGGGAGTAGTGACTAAAGTGATTCTTGATTCTTCACCCACATTCTTCTCTAAGTCACTTAACTCATCATCTACATGAAGATTTTTAAATGATGTTTGAGAACTACCATGTACAATGTTTGAAGATCTTAATCTTCCTTTCCATGGAGTGCTACTGGACCCACTAATTGAAGACTCTTGTGGTCCATTAATATTGTGATTCTTATTCCACATTTGATGAAACATCACCATTTCTAGCCTCTCCATCTTCTATTATTTTCAGTGGTGAGTACCAACTAATCATCTCATCAAACACAACATCTCTACTCACTTGTAACTTTTGAATGGAAAGACTGAAACATCTATATCCCTTTTGTTCTAAGGAATATCCAATGAAAATACATTTCTTAACTTGTGGGTCTAGTTTTGATCTCTTCTCGTTAGGATCATGCACGTTTGCAATGTAACCAAACACTCTGAGGTGTGAGACATCAAGTTTTTTGCTTGTTAATTTTTCTTTAGGTGTCATGCCATGAACTGTTGCTGTGGGTGTTCAATTCATGATATAGATTGTAGTTGCTACTGCTTCAGCCCAAAAGTAATTTGGCAAATTCTTTTCATTCAACATGGCATGTGTTATTTTTGCAATGTGCTTGTTTTTCCTTTCAGCAACTCCATTCTGCTATGGGGAATAACTACATGAGTATTTCCTTTGAATTCCATGCTCCTTCAAGTACTCACTGAATTCATTTGAAAAATACTCTCCCCCTCCATTGGACCTTAGGCACTTGATGTTCACACCCTTCTCCTTCTCCACCATTGCTTTGAAATTCAAAAAATGTTGAAACACTTCACCTTTGTGTTTCATGAAATAGACCCACACCTTCCTTGTGTGGTCATTAATGAAACTCATGTAATACTTGCATCTTCCAATGGATTCTGTCTTCATGGTCCACATATCTGAGTGGATCATTTCCAAAGGTTTGGAACTTACATGAATTGTTTGAGTTGGGAATGGATGCCTAGCTTGCTTCCCCAATTGGCATGCTTCACAAACTTCTAACATCACCTCTTCTGTTCCAAATTTGGGAAGACCTCCAACAAGATTTTGTTTCTCCATCAACTTAAGACATTGGAAATTAACATGACCAACCCACTTATGCCAAATTCCACTGTTTCCAGCTCTTTTTCCATGTGTGAATAACACATGTAAACCTTGTTCCACCATTTGGCCTACGGAGACCAAATTTTTTGTTATGGTTGGAACATGAAATACATCTTTCAAGTACTTTGTTTGCCCATCACGCATGGATAATGGCACCTTGCCAATTTGTGTGATGGGATGTGTAGTGTCATCACCAGTTTTCACAAACCTTGGTGTTTTCAAATCCATTGTGTTTCTAAACCATCCTTCATGATTAGTCATGTGGTTTGAAGCTCCAGAATCCACATACCAGACATTATTATCTGATACACCTCTTATCATTGAATTTACCTTGTGCTACATCACAAACAGTTACTCATCACCTTGATTACTAGTTGATGCATATTTCCCTTGTTGCAACTTTCCATTTCGTGCATCATGTTCCCTTTGATAATAGTTCTTTGCCATGTGCCCAGGTTTTCCGTATTAGTAGCAATTTGAGTCATTATTTGGTTGTTGAGCTTGATGATTTCCACCACGACCTTCACAACTTCTTCAACTTCCTCTTCCTCTAAAATTTCCTCGTCCACCTCCATGAACTTGACCTTTATGTTGATGATGTCCACCATGCGAGCTTCGTGTCGACCTCGAAATGAAGTTTTACCACCTCTACCTTTACCTATATTAGTATTTGAATAGAAAACATTTTCTTGTGATCCTCCATTGGATGAAGTACCAATAATTTTCATCTCTTCACTTATAAGTAGTGTTATTAAGTCTTGGAAATCGGGAAATGTTTCTCAAACTACAATTGAAGTACAAAATTGGCTATAGTCTTTTCCAAGTCCATTCAAGGATATGCCATGACAATGGGAACATGGTTTGCTGGGATTAGGGTTGGAAGTTGTGGCATGTGGTGGATTGGGACAATCTTTCTTGTGAGGCCCACCACACATCCAACACTTGTCTTTTCCACCTTGTTCTATTGAATAAGATGTGGAACCACCACCTAAATCTAGTTTGGCTCCCTTGGCCTTCGGTGGTGTAGCCTTGGTGGGCTGATTTCGTGATTATTGACTTGATGGTGTTGGAAAATTCCTTGGGTTTTCCACATTGAACCCTAAAGTGACCACCTATTCCTCCACCATGTTCATTTCAATTCTTTCCGACAATTGAAACACATTGGCCAAAATGGGTTGGATAAGTTGTAATAAAATAACATCTAGCACCTAATGCCTAGGCACTTTGTCTAAGATCCCATACCAAAATTGAATTGTTTAGACTTCTATGACACCTTGTGTCCCCATGATCAACCTATGCATATTTGCATAAACTTCTCACAAGCTCTCATGGGGTTTATGTTGGAAATTTTGCAAATTTTGCAATTCTTTAGTCTTGACCCCTTAATAATTCCGTTGCAACTCACGAAAAATTTCCACGATTGGGTTAAATGCAAGCAATGGACCTTACGTACTAGTGGATACCCCTAGACCACCATCCCAATAATTCCACCATTTCCACTGGTTCCACCACTTTTGGTGGCTCCACTACTAGTGGTATTTCCACTTCCATTTGTCGAATTAATGCTAGGAGTTTATGTTGCACCACTTTGGGCCACAATTCCACTAGTGATAAAAACATAATTGGGAGACCAATATGGCCACCGATTCTCAATCTGAATATCATGGGCATGCCTATTCACAATAATCATCCATAGGTGGCATTTTCAAATGTTGAAACAAACCTTTCCATGCCATGAAGGGTGTGAACAGTTGGGGATTACACATTTGCTACAAATCACATTAGTTGTCAAACTTTTAGATGAAATCATCCAGCTCAATGGTGTCAATCGCCTTTGAATATCAACGAAGCCTTTTGGTGGCTCCATACATCTTTTCCATGTCCCACAACATTGGCGAGGTGATAAAGCTTGGAAAAAAATTGTTTCAAAATTTAAAGAATCTCCCCAAGATGATAATGCAAGTGGTGTAGGTGGTTTGAACTACACCCTTCACTTGGTGAAACCATTAGTAATAATGTCCTTGTCCCATGAATATTGTATCACCTTTGTGATGAACCCTAAACCCTAACTTGGGTATCCCCTTTAAAATCCAATCATAAAAAGATGATACAATTGTGATGGCGCAAACGAAATCTACAAGGATGTTTGAACATGTTATGACTTAACCAAACCCCCAAACTATAAACCTCATAACATGAACCCAAGGATGTTGCACCTTTATGGTTAGGGCACCTACACCCACAAAAACATTTCACATGGCCAACAAACTAGGGGACATTGTGAACACAACAAGGTGGTTTACTAGTCATCAACCTAGTCTCACCACAATAACAAACAATGGGACATCCTAGTGACCAAATCCAAACATATCCACAAATACACCTCCCAATATAACCTAAACCTTGACTAAAATTTAATTAACATGTTTGGGGAAACCATGAGTCAACTAGGACCTATTTAGTGATCAAGATTGGTTGGTAGCCTTGTCCCATGCCCGACCATTAACCATGCCAATCATAACCCTTAGACTCACTTCGACAATAATGGCACGCGTGGGAAGGCACATAGCCTTTCACTTGAAGTTTCATATTGAATAGTAAACATAGATGACTAAGAGGTCAACCTAAAAACATGGGCTCACCTTTAGGTTGTAATCGAATGGCACACACCTTGGTAATTCCTTAACCCCTTGAAAGCATATGACAACCCAACCAACATGCTAATAGACAATAAGCACAACCCAACAAACACAAGTGGAGATGCACAACTCATGTAATACAAATCTCCACTTTTATGATTCCCACATAGAAATCACGATAGGAATTCAAATCCTCCACATTTACTGATGGCATGATATTCCACCACCTGTAAGGTACAAAAAATATAATTCACTAGCATAATGTTGAAATGCCAAATGTTTGGTACGAAAAAATTGATCACACACCACCTTGTGCTTGGAATAAGCTTCTAAAAATGTTTGTCTCCACTTGAGCTAAAAACTCTAATGTTGGAAGTGCTTTTCATTAAGAGTTAATTGCCATTGAAATTTCCTAATTCTGCTTTCATATGGTTGAGAATTGAATTCCCAAAGTTGAATGGCAAATAATTCCATGAAAATGTCAAATCAACCTTTGGCCTCCAAAACTTTTTGTCTCCAAAACTTTTGAAATTTCATACCCATGAAAGTTTCTTCTTTTTAAAAATTCAATGGTGCAAATGGTTCGCCAATCTGATTTTATATGCGAAAGATATGAATTTCCAAATGAATTTAAAATGAAAATAAAAATGAATTTGAAAATGAAATTTTTTTCCAGTCTAAAGGGTCAAATCATCTTATCTATGTTCATAGATGGGTTGTTCACTAACTAGCCTACCCACACAATAATTAACCCCTGTTCGCCCACTAGTTACCTTTGGTTGGATGGATGAAAAAAATCATCCAAATTGTGGATGAAAAATCTTCCACATGTATGAAAACCAAAAATAAAAATAATGATGTGGCAAGTTCAGATTAGTGTCGAACTATTCGTGAAGCTTCCAAACTTTTGAAAATTTTGAACTTTTATGTTCGAAAAAATGAAAGAAACAAAAAGGTTTGGGAGTGGTATAGATTGGACCACATCAACCCCCTAATCTCAAGGATATCACAAACTTTGCGAACTTAGTAGGTTCAGGGGAGGTTTATGTAAGCTTGGAGCTCATGACAATGGCGTCATGGAGCTCCACACTCCTATTGCCATCACCACCCCCAACTTTTTTTTTTTCTTCCTCTCCTCCTCCTCCTTCTCCTTCCTTTTTATTTATCTTCTTTTTTACTACAACTGTCACCGCCCATTCTCCTGTTCTTTTTTTTGTTGTTCCTATAAGGTACCAAAACAGAGGGGAAAAAAAAAGATGGGGAATGAGGGGAGCTTTGCGGAGCTTCTTTAGCTCGAAAAACATACCAAGATTTGCAAATGAACAATATTTGTAGCCCGAGCAAGATTCATACAAAACCAACTTGCAATAATAGAAACTACACACAACCACCCATCACTTGCTACTAATCAAATTTTGTGTTTAACACACACACAACTAAAAACCAAAAACTCAATGCTATAGAACTTTAGCTTAGTTGTAGCACACAAACAACTAGCTAGATTTTTGGTGATTCAAAAATTGACTCACATGCAACAACACAAGAACCCAAGCCTAGAACATAAAAAACTAAAACACTTACATAACAAAGAAAATTGCAATGCATAAACTATGATTTGGAGTCTCAAATCACCAAAATTGATTTGAGGTCACACAAGATGGGATTATATCCCATGAAAAATATCTCAAACATTGTTCACACCTGAATTGGTTCGAGATCAACTAATAACTTAACCAATTCAAATTATCCTTAATTAACTAGGACCTAACTGAGTAACTAAACTAACACATATAACAAATATGGGAGTCAACACAAGAAGCCTTTTACTTTTTATTGTAGCTACAATTATATTGAAAAATACATTAAACTATTACACACCTTATCCACAATTTGGCAATCCAGTCAAGGTGGGTATTTCCACCAACATATCAAGATTTTATATAGACAAACCTTAACTAAGCTAAAAAAACCAAGCTATTGCAATCATCATAGTTTCATACTTTACATGAATCTTTAAATACTACTATCTAATTTTGTTAGAACTTCAAACACATAAGGCTAAAAAAAATTTATGTTAGAGCTATCCATTCTTCTTTCACAACTTTCTACTTTACAAGGATTTGAACATGAAAGAGATGGCATAACTACTAGTCGTTGTCCAAAAAGATGACACAATCAGGTTTGAAGAAACATTGGTGGTGGGTGCTGATGTGAACACAACCTTGCAAAACATCAATGAACAAAGCTCTAAACCAAACCATTTGAGAGTGACAATAGGGCCTAGTAGTATTATCCTGAACAATCCATTGATTAAATAAGTTGAGAAGATGGGAAAAATCACCAACCATGAGGTCCATATAAAGAAGCTTTTGTTGTTCTTTGTAGTTACATTATACACTTTTATGCACCAAATCTTTGAAATGAAAATTCTACAACAATGTAGCCAAGTTTCGAAGTTGTTATTCAAGTACTAGTTGAGGCCAACTATGGGATCCACCCACAACCTCCATACTTGAGTTTCCTTCTTTCTCATTCACACCCTAACCATTTCCTTTTGTTGTCTGATTAAAAGGTTTTAGTGTAATATGCCAAGCGAAAAGCTTTAAATCTATTGGAATATCAAACCATGATCGTGCCATGGCCTAGCATGCAAGTTCTTAATCAAAGCAAACAAGAAGCATTTGCCTCACATTCCCACATTGTGTAGCATAAACAATAGTTTCTTGCCTTGCCTTTGGTGCATTCTTTCTGATCTTTTCAAAGGCATGAAGTGAAGCCCACTTCCATAAATGGCACTAGTTGGCAAAAACATTTTAAAGCTCCATTACTTGTGGTACCTTGTCCTTTACATTTTGGAAAATATCAAAATATAAGGATCAACCAAGTTCTCCACAATCTCCAATACTAGGTTCTCCATGTATGGCATGCCCTTCTACAAAGCTCCCTTACTTCTGCCAATAATCCCACCTTCAATAATTTCCATACATCTTTTAGTAGATCCATCTAGTGACAAACATCAAACCCCACTATTGGTGCACACCCCCCTGTTGTTGACGCGCATTACCTAATTTAAAAACCTAAATTATTTAAGCCTTAATCATTTAACAACGATCCTCTTACATGTATATTAGTCTACATCATCCAATTATTTTATTTGTAATGGATGCAAAAGTAGGTTAAACAAATTATCCCTCAACACTATAATCTTTTATTTTTAATAAAAAATGATTATGAAATCATCATGCACTTCATTAAATTTATAATAAGTTACATACCAAGTTTTAAAAAATTCAATGTTAAAAAATACATAATAATTAAGTAGGTTTTCAATTAGTTAGGTAAAATGTGCTAAAACTTAGTTTTAAGTTAGAGAGTAGGCAAAAGATGGATTTAAATGTGTAAAAACTTAAAGTAATTGATATATTTTAATGTGCTATCAACTTGAAGTTACCAAAAATTAAATTAAAGTCCTACTTTCGTCTACTTGAAACCAATTTGGGTACCTATTTGCATTTACTTGCATTTTCAAAAATCTATTTAAATTCATATTAAAAACATAAAACACAAAATGATTATATTAAAATCAATAAACATCCTCGTTTGATCATTAAAATAAAAAACATTTCAAAATTTTTTATATTAAAATCTATTTTATTGCCACTTTCATTCAAAAAAACAAATATCACAAAATGGCTTATTTCAGAATGCTTGCACTTGATATAATTTGAAGGAAATTATAAAAACTTAACAAACAAGTAATTCAATAATGAATTTGAGTGATTTTATAACTTGAATAAGGCATAAGATGATTAAAAATATAAAGTTTCAAAGATTTTTGTGTTTTTTACGTGCATGATGTAGTCAATTAAAAAATATGTTTATATTGTTTTGATTTTATTTGAAGATCGTGTTTCATTTTTTCAAATTTGTGGACTTCAATCTTTTTGCAACAATATGGCCATTATAAGTGTAATATTTCACTCGTTATGTATTGAACATTATTAATTGAACTTGCTCAAGCTTGAACTTTCTCTTTTTTGTCTTGTCGATCTTTTTCGATTTCTTTTATCTCCAACTCCTTTTCTTGTTTTTCTTTCACTTATTTTGCATCTTTCCCTTTTCTTATAATTTATCTCCTTTCTTTCCTCCTTTTCTTTTATATATATTTTGATCCTCTTCCCTCATTCCCCTTATTTCTCACCTTGATTTTTGCCTTATTAAGGTTCATTGTTTCCATGTTGTTGGATGAAGCATGGAAACATCTTATTAAGTTTGTTTGATTGTTTGTTGAATCACACATGTTGCTACAATTTGTAAAATCATTCATTTATTTTATACACCACTTTTATTAGGTTTGTAAACAAAGTATCCATTTTCGTAAATAACGATTGAATTATTCAAATCACAATTATTTTGAAAAATGGTCATAAAAAAAATTAATGGTTTGGTGGACTTTTTTTCTAACTTGTTCAAGTTCATAATCTTATGATGCGTCTTTGCAATGACCTTTCTTCATTCCTTTTTCTTTTCAATACATTTCTCTTCATTTCTTGGGGTATTATAAAACCATTTTATATTATATATATATATATATATACTTTTGCCCTCCATATCTCAATGTTTATACAAGGGTGAGGATGAATCGTAATCAACATGTGTTGTAAGTGTGAAACTTGTGGCACTTTGTCTAAGCAAAACACAATGAAATTCATATTACATTATTGAATTTAACATGTTAGAAGTGTAAAACAAACAATCAATTATCTAGGAAAAAAACAATGAATTCCAAACTATTTAACAAAATATGGGGTAACTTGCTTGAATTGGGTCTTTCTTTGTTCATCCTCAACACAACAAACATGGGTGTTTTTGGAGATGGACAATGCATTGTTTTTAGTACACTTACATATAGAACTATCAAGCCCATAATATATGTTGGACAATGTGTGACAATTATGTAACTAGTGGCAAATTAGTCTCAACAAAACAAAATGTAGTTCATGTTGTTGAAGAAGTTGGAATAAAATTAACCTGGAAGTTATAATAATAATTTTTTTCTTGAATGGACATGCATGTTTTTTTGGAGACAAAGAAAAAAGGAGAGCCATGTGAAAAAATTGTCACCTCATTGTCCTTTCATGCTACATTGAAGTGCCATATCATTTGACATGCAATCTCTAATAACCCTAATTTTATGCACTCTATATGGAAAAAATAAGATACATGTGTCTCAAATTAAATGAAAGTAAGGTGGTGAACCCTATTTTCATGTTCTTCAAGGTGCATGCAGTTGGGTGTGCACATTTTGAATAACACTTTTCCTTTCATGGTGTTGGATGTTATGTTTTCAACTTTTTTTTGCTCTTTGGCAAGCTTTCAACAATTTCTCATTCTTGTTTGTGCCCTTGCTATTTGGGTTTTATTGTTCACAGTCTTTTGCTATTCACATTATCTTGTTCTTGCTTGCATTCTCTTGCTTTTTTTCACATTCTCCTACTCTCCTCAAGGTACCTACTTTATTGTTTGATATTTTTTGGCTCTACTTTTTAGTGCTCTCTTGTTAGAGCATCTCCACCTCAAAACAATAGATAACTCCTCTATTTTAAAATAGAATACTCTTTAATGATCATTGTCCCCCCCACCAAATGTCATAAAAGTCCCTTTAAACACTCAAAGACCATTTATGTCTTTACATTTGGACGAGTAATAATCAATCTCCAAATCCATAGCAGAAAAAACCTTTAAAGGGGTTAAAATGACCAGTGCAAAATGGACCATAATACTAGAGAGTAGCATGATTTGCACTATCTTCTTACAAGATTTAATGAAATGGGGTGTTTGTCGGTGTGGGGTGGAGATTCTCTTACTCATTAGGTTTTCATTTCATATTTTGTTGGTAGTTCTCCCCTCTTGCCTTTGTGTAGGTGTGAGGTGCTTTTGGATTCTAGACCTTATGTTGCAATGATGGTGCTCCAAATTAGTAAGTGCTTTGCCTTGTATTTTTTTCTTTGTTTTGTTTGTTTGATTATTGATGTGTATGTTTAGGTGTTTGTTTGATGTTATTTTTTTTGTGTTTCTTTGCTTGTTTATTTGTCTGTGCACTTGATGCTTATGCTTGTTTTATACGGATGCTTTGTTTTTATGTGTTTGTTTGTTTATTTGTATGCATCCTTCTTCATTTGGTTGTTTGGTATCATTGTGTTGGAATTGGCCAAAAAACAAATTGTTTTGGCTTCTTGACCATATTTTGGTAACAAAATGGTGTGCAAAAGGAACAATCCGATGAAAATAAGAAAATGTTTATAATGAATGGAACTTATTAAATAAATATGAATTCAAAACTGCATTGGATGGGAGAATTGTGGGGGAAAGTTCTGCAAACCTCCCTAGGTTGAAGTTGAATAACAATATAATCAACAAAAAAATGAAGAAGTAATCGAATTGATCTTTAAAAAATTGCATGCACAAAGAAAGATTTGACACCCCATAACAAAAATTCAATAAATTGGGTTTTTTTTCCTGTGAATGATGATTAATCTGAAGTGGATGTTGCAAATGCACAAATCATGCACGGTGCATAATTTGTTGTAACAAGAAAGTCATCCTATAACAAAATCAACAAAATGATTAATATCATATTTAAAAATGAAGGGGATAACAGTTCTTTAAAAAAAAGAAGTGTATGCAAAACATGTGATTAAGGCAAATTTTGAAGAAGTTAGTACAAAGGCTATGTTTTGCTATTAAAGAGGGATCAATTTTCATGAAGAAACTCACATCTGTTTCTTGTCAGATACATAAATGGAAGTGTCTTTGTGATCAACACCCCACACAGAAGTCAAATCTCTTCAGATGAGGCCCCAATCTTACAGATGATATTCCAGTTCCTGCACTGGCATGGACAGGTATCATCTGATACCTTGGTGACACCAAGATCCTGCAAAAACTCCTCCCTCACGAGATCTGAAATTGTGACTTTTGACCCAACAATACCTCATGAGTTTCATTTTCAAATAATTGAATTCAACCCCACACTAGAAGCACTCTGGCAGAGCCAGACTCCCAAACCTTGCCATATTCACCTCCAATTCCAAGGCCAAGATCTGCAGCAGATAGCCCCAGCAACAACTCTCCACCAGGGATTGGGTTGGGAGGGGAATGGGTTGCAGAATGTACAAGAGAGGCTGATTCACTTTGGACTTTCACCAGCCAAGAATTCTCGGGAGCATAGAAATTATGACTGAAAGCTGTGATTCTTGACAAATGGATGCTTAATCCGACACACCCACCATTAAATGTTCATCAATATGAGATCAGAAGCAATTGATTGCATCTCAATCCTTATCGTCTCAAATGCATTCACCAATAGTTGTCAAACATGCTTTGCTCAAAAAATTGCACCACCATGTTCAATCAAAACATAATTGGAGCATTGAAAAAGCTTTCTAAATGAATTTCTGGCTTGGAAAAAGATACCATTAGACCTTTGATCTCCGTCTGCTAGATTGCTTGAAAACTTCCTTGACTTTGTCCATTTCTACATGGGTGTGATCAACAACAAACTAACACTCATGTAGGCTTTATGCAAAAGCATATGTCCAGCATCTGGCTTAACTTAGTTGTCCCTTTTCTTTGCATGCTGAAGATTGTGAACATGTGGTCTTTTGGATGCTGATTCTTGTAATTCAATCCTGCATGACAAAAACTTGAGTCAGCTCATTTCAATCTGATTAAAAGGCCATTGTGCTAGCTTTAGCAAGGGGATCCTCCATATCCATTTACTTAACCACAAACGTGCCGACACATTTAGGTGAAAATCATGGATTAGACCCAATAGATGGAAACAACTACCAAGGAAAAAGATCGGAAAGGAAGAAAAGCCTACATCATCATTGTCATTCTGTTTTTTCAACTTGGTTTCACTTGATTTATGGAAAGGCAAGTGCATGAGACCAAAAGGAGTCTCAACTTGTACTTTCCCAGTCATGATGTAGGCTGTCCCCCTTCCACACACAATATCCCAAAGTGCTTCACCAAAATCCATTGGCCGAAATGAGATGGGAAGTTGAAACAAACCAGCACCATGAGCATCCATTGTAGTAGACTGCTCCAGACTTGCTTCACAAATTGGCATATCTGCAAGGCTGAGATTATAGTCTAGGTTTTTTAAGCCTGAGATCAAGTCAAAACACATGAAGAGATTGTTAATGATGGGTTTTTCAGGCATGATCCCTGAAAAATTCTCAAATGCCAGAATTACAGAGATGGAATTAGATGAGTTATTAGTTTTATACCAATCTCAAAGTGGTTTTGGTTTTTGATACTGAAATGAAGAGTGGCAGCTGTTTCCTCTAGTGAGAGGTGGTCCCAGACTACTTTCTCCAGATCAACATCTGGGTATTGTGGAATTGGGATGTTGCCCTGATTCGTCAAAGGTAAAGTAACCTTTCCCAAAACAGGCACATCAGCCACCAAGGATACCTGCCATCAACTTCACACAATGACATCTGGGTGGTAGATGCATCTGAGTTGCAGGAACAGTCATACCCTTTCTTCAAACAATTTTCAAAGTCTAACGGGGTAGTAGGTTAACATTCAGAATAGATGCAACAAATAGTAGGTCTGGAGGAGTTCTCAAGAAGCAAAAGTAGCCTGTAATCTCCAATGAAAGCAACAGTACATTATTACCTTAAGAAGATAAGGGATGACATGTCCAGGTTTAATCTCCTCGAAAGTCTCCACAATATCCTTATAGATAAGCAGAATGGGTATCTTGATAACCTCCGATCCGTGTGCATGAACAGTCCCCGCATCTGGGATGTCCCCTGAGCACAAATGACGACCCTCACTCTCCATGCTATAGACAATCTCCAACAGAGGGATGGGAACGGGATTCGGATTCGTAATCAGGACGGAAATGATCACCTCCGCCTGCTTGAGGGTGATGGAGGGGAGATGGAAATCACTCACACTTGCTTCCGGCTTGCCCCAGCTGAACGCCGACTCAATGCTGTCACCAATCTCCTTAAAGAATGCCAACACCCCTCCACCTCCGCCGTCCTCTCCTCCTCCTCCTGTAACATTTTTCCCAACTTCGTCTTTTGGCTTCAAAACCCTCTCAGAAATGTTCATAGCTGCAACCTTGTCCTCTAAGTCGTCCGCCATCGCTGCCAAAAAGCCTTTGTTCACTATTGTGTGAACCAAGCCCCTTGAATGGCGATCATGGAAAAGACTGGTTATATATATATATATATAATTATTATAATAAAAAAGTTAATAATAATAATAATAAATTCTCACAAAAGCCCCATCTCTGCTGGTGTCTAGGAGCCAGAAAGCTATATCAAAAATTAAAAGTGCTAAAATCAAGTGTTTTTAGAGGGGTTTTTCAATAGCCAGAATTTGACGAAAATGTAAGGAAATCGCCAGATTACTACTCTACATCATTCAAGTGCGTAGCCAAAAAAGAAGAAGGGACGTTTTTTTAAAATTTTACTTTCATGTTTAGCTTGTAGTCAAATTTGGCTAAATCTTCCTGTGGATCATCGCCATTTTGGCGACATTACAAAATTGACCCCAAAAAAACACTGAGATTGAGATTTGGGTATGTTCCAGTGTTGAGTGGTTCTCACTTTTTTCGAGAATTGCTGGTTTTGGTTTTTTTTTGTCTCTATGTGAGAATCGGGTTGATTCTTAATTTTTTTAGAAAAAAGGGGGCGAATCGTCCTGAGTTTTCTTTTTTCTTTTGGATTTTTTTGACAAAAAAAGACTTTGAATATATATATTTAGCCGTTTAAAATTTCAGAATTTCATCTCTTTCAAAAGCTCTTTCAAATTGTTCTAACTTCTCTTTTTGGTTTGTGTCTATCTAAAAGGTTAAAAGGGGATTTACAACCCACTCTACAATCATTGGGCCAATTTTTATTCACAAAAATGAAGATTTCTAAGTTTTTTGATTATAAATGATATCTTATCAAATTAGTGAGGATTCTAGCCAAAGAAAAGATCCTTTTAGTCTCTATTTGAAAATTAACAAATTTAAAAATTTGACAAGCAAGAAATCTAACTATGGGAAACATGGTTTTATATTTCTCCCACCATCGAAGGGGACATTTGATTTCCTTCACATCCACTTAATAAGGTTGGAAAGCCAATAGTTCTTTCTTAATAAGCTCTTTTGCTATTTTAGTGCTCCCTATTGTCATTTGAAAAACTCCAAAGTATTGTCATCATTCACTTTTTGTCACCAAAACCATTGTCAAATTCTATCGATGGATGCAAATGATAATAACATTTCATGAACATAGGATATGATGACATTGTATCATATTGTTGAACAATTGCTATTCTTTGATCATGACCAATGAAAGAATACATTAAGCAAAGACTTTTAAATCTTGTGTCCAACATTAAAGCTAACATATTATGTGTTTTTATTTCAACAATTTTTTTCAAGATGGAAAAAAAACTATCTAGAACTTCACAAACCTCTTTTTTAATGTTGGAAGCAAAACAAATTAATTCAAGTTCCACACTAGAATTTTTTTCCATTAGGGTTTGAAAAGATGGTGCATTTTCTTATTCTTCTTTCACTTTCAACCTCGTGGAAATGATAAAATGAAAGGCATCACTTAATAGCCAATGTCTCCTAGATTGGAGGGGAGAGACAATAAAAAACAATTTGACAAATATGTTATGTCAAAAGGGGTGGAACTTTGGTTGTCATCTTCATTGAACTTTGTTTGATATAACAAAGCATTATAGCATCCTTGAACTGTAGAGCCTCTTGAAAAAGAATGATTCTGTTGGCAAACTTGCGAAGAAAAATAAATGATCATTATTTTCATTGTAGCAAATTTTAACAAAAATAGTAATAAACAAGGAAATATTAAAGTTTTGATGATAACCTTGTTTTAACTAGAATGTTCAGTTTTCTTTGAGGATGATTCAAATTTGCACAAGCCTTATTCCATTCTTATTTGCCCTTCCTTGACTTTTTCGGTCAAATTATGCATTTCTATAAATGAGATTGGGCAATTTTGATAAATATATGTTTCAAACACTTACAAAATTTTTCATCAAATGAGGCATACTAATAAGCTTTAGAGAATGCATGGCCAAATAACTACCCTGAAAACTTTCTATCAAATTTAAAACATCACAACTTATAATAGACTTTGAAGTTGCAATCATAATATTTAAATTAGATCCTTCATCTTTAACATAAGCAATGATTTATTTTTCTCTAATCATACTTACCTAACAACTTGGTTAAGTTTTAAACTAATGCATGCCTAAAGATATTAGATGCTTCAAAAGCCTAATTGTTATGTTTTGGTTGTTAATTAGCCCCCAAAACATTAATAACAATGGAAAAAATGTCATAAGCCCCTTTTAACATCCACAAATCAAAAGATGTTATAGAACAATAATTTGCCAAAGCAAGTAAGACATACAATTGGTCATTTTTTCCACCAACTTCAGCAAAATTTCTTTTGAAAATTGTTTCTTTTAACCCTTGGACACAAATGTAGACTAAATCTTTTAAACCATTAGCTTTCAACAAGATGTAGTGGCAAATGATTTTTACTAATTAAAAAAGTTAAACTTTTGAAAATCTATTTTTGTTGCACATCATCTTTCCTATAAGAATCTTTGGCATAAAAAAAATTAGAGATAACAATTCCATTTACATAAGGATTTTTCTTTGTAGGTATTTTTCATCAGGTATTTTTAACAAATTGTTTATTTCTTCTTAAAATATTTTTGTAATCATACAATGGTTTACATAAACATATTATTTTAATGCAATGACTCCATTTGCATTATTATACAATATCAAACCTTTCCTTACTTGTGTTTTGACATTTGTTATTAAAATTAGACTAACATAACAAAAAATGCATTTCATCAATTAAAAACACTTAACATCCACTAGTTTATTGTCATTTACACAATAAAATGACCAACATAGTGCATTTCTACTATCATGTCTCCATTTTATTTTTTGAGAATGCAAAAATTTCAAAATTTCCTTCATTTTTCCTTTCCCTTCATTTGCATTAATATTTTTTTCTAATTTGTAGACTTGCTTGAATTTCAAATTCTTATTCCATTCTCTCTTCTTCCATTACAATGTCATTTAAATATATTTCATCATTATTTTTCATTATGTTTTCATTTTGGGATGACTTTTCCATCATCATTTGCAAGATGAAATTTTGCTAGAAAAGTTGTGAAAAAAATTTATAGTTTACAAGAGCATTTACAAAGGGCATTTACAAAAATAAAGTGCAATATAAGGTTAGAATGCACATTAGAATGTAAATAAATTCAAGGAAAGAATAACCCCAGAACCAAAAAATGAAAAAAAAAACTAAAAGTTGGAAAAAGAAAACAATGCCATAAACATAAAATAAAAACAAAATAACAAAACTTTTTGAATAAAAAAATTAAAACAAAAACTACCTTATTTTCCTAACCTTGCGTTCCAAGCTTTAAAATTTGTACATGGAAAAAGGAAGGGGGAAAATACAACACTTCAACAAATAAGCAACAAAAACACAAGGTGAAAAGTGAACAACAACAATAGTAACATAAGGGAAGGTGAAGTAAGTACTTGTACTAGTAGCAACAATGCAAGGCAAGGAGTGAACAACAACAATGCAAGGTGATCAATAGCAACGCAATGCAAGGTGATCAATAGCAACGCAATGCAAGGTGAGCAACAAATAACAGCAACATAGGCAAGCAACAACAACTAAAGCAAACAACGAACAACAAAAATGTTAACGAACAGTAGCAATGTTGGCAAGTAGTGAAAAACAACAACATAAGGCAACCATCGAGAAACAACAACACAAGGAGCAATAGTAACACAAGGGGATGAATGAATAGTAACAATGTAAGGTGAGTAGTGAACAACAACAATGCAAGGAATGAACAATAACAACACAAGGTAAAGAGTAAGCAACAACAATGAAAGGCAAGGAGCAAACAACAACAATGCAAAGCAAAGAACAAATAGAAATAATGCAAGGCAAGGAGCAAGCACATAAAACCAAAGCAAATGCAAAAAAAAAACACACACACAGACACATAAGTGAAAAGGCCCAAAAACCTCTTGTTTTTATATTTTTGTGGTTTCCCCTAGTAGAAGTGCTGCGTTAAAGCCTAAACCTAACTCATTTTCCCTCTTCCTTCCAAGACCCTAGACCTTAAGAACTAGATTTAGGTTTTCATGTGAAAACCCATATAATTTTTTTTAGAAAAAAATTATTTATTTATTTATTTATATTTATGTTTTTAGTTTTGGTTCTCCTAGTTAGTTTTCACATGGGTGAGACCTTAAAATCAATTTTTAGCCTAGTTTTCATTAAAAAATGAAAACAATTGATTTTTAATGTGGAAACTAGACTAAGAACCAAAGAACCAAATCACCTAGTGAGAAGTGCCCAACACTAGTATTTACCAAACAAAAGAAGATCCAAAGGCAATAGCAAAAGAAAGGTCTATTGGTATAAAACCTAATCTTCAAAAAAACTGAGTTTTTGGTTGCACAAGGAAAGAAGGTCCAAGAAACTTGTTTCAAAAACTTTTAAATGTGTGTTTATTGGCTATGACACACACAACAAAAATAAAGATGTTTCAATCACGTTATAAAGAACATCTTCATTAAAATATATATAATTAGGTTTGATGAAATGACCCTATGTTATTAGGTCATGAATACTATACTAGACCATGAACATTCAATTGTTCAATTTAGAACAACATTTAAACACATAAATGTGAGAAAACTGGACAAAATCCTTGAAACTTTTCAATCGGAACTAAATAAACTTGTGAACATGAGTGAAAATTTAGTAGCTGGAAAATAATCATTCATCCAATTAGGTTAAGATGTGAATGATTTGACAATGATTGATTTGTAAGCATTAAAAGTCATGCCTATTCCTCTAGCACCATAACTCCCAAAATGAGAGCCCATGCCCACACAAATAAAGAGTGCACCCATGCACCCATTAAGATGAAGGATTGTGTGTAGTAGCATTAGCCATTCTACCCAAACCAACCTTTATAGTGAAAACATTACAACACATAGGGTGGACTAAAACAATGCACTAGATGGATTCCACAAGCAAAAATGGAACTTGGGCATAAGCACTTTTGGGTGGACCCACTAGGAATGTCATCCCTTCATTTTATTAGACCTATTGAACTTTTAAAAACGGTAGGAGACACTTAAATGAAACTTTTCATTAGATCTTTTGTGTGGTTATATCAACTATTTTGTATAGAATTTTAATCTTTAATGAGATAAAAGATATTTTTTATTTTGATGTTTCTAATCATTGCATTTGGAAAAAGTTTCAAGAATGACATAAGGTTCCTTTTCTTATAGCTTTTTGGTTAAGAACACATGTTTGCAACATGTTTTGGTTTTTTTATTTCAAAATAAGTTTCATAAGTACCTTAGAATGCATTCTATTGGAAGTTTTTATTATGTAATTATTTAAATAGGTATAATTTAGTTATGTATTTCCAAAGTTCAAGAAGGTGATTTTGAAAAGGGCCATTACAATTAGAAAATCAAAATTGCAATTATTCTCACTTTTTATTTTATTCCAATGAATATGTAAGATTATATATTTTGACATGCGATGGATAAACATGAGAAAAATAAATTTATGACTATGAATTTTTTTTATAAAAAGGGGCCAAAAATATTATTTTTATAGTTTTATTAATTTTACCATTCTTTGAAGTGGTTCCTAGTGGGTCTACCCAAGGACGCTTATACCCACTTGGACACTTGAACCACTACCACTTGGCAAACATCCAATTTTTTCATAATGAATTTATAATTAACTACAACTAGACCTATGCTCACATTAATGTGAACATAGGTTTTCATGTGAACATAGGTTTGGTTGTTGTTAATTATGAAAAATTTAAATTAGTAATATATTTAAAGCATTTGAACATTTTAAAATTTTAAAATGATGGATCAATGCCACATTTCCTATCATTGTTCCACCAAAATGCCTTTGACCCATTTTCTTTCATCATTATAAAATTTCTAAACAACCAATCATTCAAAAGCATGAACACATTTCCCAAAATGCATGAACACATATTAATGAAGTGGTATTATTTCCTTCAATGGACATAAAATTTTATTTTAAAATATTTTTGTTAACCATGGACCCAACAACCTAAATTCACACAATTTGAAGGTTGTCGAATAAAAGTGAATGAAAACATGAGAACTCATTTAATCAAGATAGTCCAAGGGACTATTTAGTGGAATGTAGTCCTACCTTCTAAATAATAAATCAAAGAAAACCATAAACAAACATTTCCAAATAGTTTCCAAAACTTCAAGGTGGGGCTCAAAAGGTAAACTACTTTCTATCCATTTCATGATACTTTTGTAGCCCACTAATTAATGGCAAACTTGTTATGTTCACTTTCCAAAAATTGTTGCCCTCATACTATTTCCTTCCTATTATGGTTGTGATTTCCTTCCTATTACAACTATTGTCCAACTATTTGCAATAACCAAGTTATAGAAAAAAAAATTAAACTAAAATTTACGATCTTCTATATCAAACAATACTTAATACTTTCCTTGTACCAAAGATTCAAGGCAAAACAAAACAAAGGTACAAAAACAAAATTTCACAACCTTCCATGAAAAACAACATGAATGCATTTATTCCCTTAAATAACACAACTATTTACAAACTTCAAGAATACAATTAAAAAATGAAAATGAAAAAACAAGGAACTTACTCCAAAAAATGAAAGAATCCTTCATCCACACAAGTTCCCCATCACTCATAAGTCACAAAGGCACCTCACTCCTTCTCACAAGATAGTTTCTTTTTTTAAATTGCTTCACAAATCCATGTTTCATTTGCAAACTCATGGTGATCACTTTATCTTCAAAGATTAACTATTGAAGTAGTGTCATCACAAATCCAAACTCATGTTGATCACCTTATCTTCAAACATTAACTACTGAAATAGTTTCATCTTTTACTAAATAGAAGATGATAAATGAATGCCTACCATTAATAACTAAGAAATCACTAAGATGTCCACTATGTTAATTAGATTAAATAATTTTCACATTGACATATATATTTTATTGAAATTTCATTCTAGAATTAACTTTTGATAATTTTACTTTGAAAGTAATTTTGTTACATAACAAATTTCATTTCCAAAAGACGTGTATGATAATATATTATGATTGGCATCGCCTATGTGTTTAAGTGGTTTCCTTAATCCATTTGTACCATTTCTTTACATGCAATGAATTGAACAGTTCATCTAGCTTATAATGCCTTGGGAACATGTTTCCTAGGCAACAATAATACAAGTTCCCTTTTTAGTTTGACAACATTCTACCTTATTCCTTTTAGTAGTCATATTTCTTTCATTACATCTTTCAAATGTTCAAATAATGGGGGCCATCCTATGTTCCTTCTTCTTCACCAAATATCAAAATAAATATAAGGCATCAAAATTTTTACAAGGGTTTAAATATGTGAATATTAGAATATTAAGTAATAAAAGGGTGAAAAAAAATTCTCATCTAGAATACTCCCCAACAATGCCTTGTCTAAAATGTTAACAATTAGTGTCCCCCATAGGCAAGCCTTACAAATTCCTACACATCAAGCCCTAAAACTTCTGATTGACATGAACTCACCACTGATAGCTGAAACTTTATGCAGGAAAAAGGTAGGCAAGTTGATGCATCTAACTGATACTAGAGCAAAAATTTTAGTGGCAATTAGCATCGTAAGCATATTTCTTAATCAACCACATGATAATAGTGGATCAAATTCTAAAGCTCATGCAATCGACAACAATCTAACCAATGTTGTAAATTCTGGTTTATGAAGAAAAACTCATGTTCCAATTGATATATCCTCCCATTCCAGTGCTAGATATTTATTTAAAATTGATGGAACTTGTGGTCCAGTTCCACATCTAAGTTCTTCACATTGGGTTGTCTAGTTCTAGCTTTGGAAGAGAACCTGGAATCCCAGTTCTAGTTTTTTTTTCTCATTTGATAGAACCTTCAGTCCAGATCCTAGCGAATTTTAAAAATTTGATGGAATGTCTGGTTTGGTTCCAGACTTGGCTCTTCACATTCCTGAACTTTTGGATTTCCAGTTCTTCCACGCAACAAATCCAAAGTCAGTTTGGCTCAGAAATAGGATCTAGTTACACATGCACAGATTGCAGATATTGCAAGAATCAGTGTTATACGACCAATAAATTGTGGTCACCTATATAAGGATTATGTGCCTGCATATAACCATTTAGAAAAATATTGCCTGCATGGCTAGAAACGGAAATAATAATAAAGCAATACTTGACTCCATACAGAACCAAAACTTGTATGCAAAAAAGTTTGTAGGTCATTTCGGGTTTCAGTTCCAATCCTAGTTGAGGTTCCAGGACTCAGAGTTTGTTTCCATTCTCAAAATTTACAACCTGGACTCAAAAGGACCCATCCCATACCAACATCAGTTCTATCTCAATCATGTATCATCTCATGTGCAGTATTTCTGCTTTTGTCAAAGTGAAATCAACATTTTAAGAAAGTTTGATGTTTCTATGAAAAAAGAAAAGAAAAATGTACAACCATATTTTTCATGTGTGTGCCCACAATTTCTCAACAACAATGAAAAAAGTATTTAGACAAATTAATGGTCCTTATATCATTGGAAATTGTTGCTGATGTTACAAGCTACATAAGTGTCACTAAAGATTTCCCCTTAACTCTAAGTTACTTAAGGTCAACTGCTCTTTCAAATGTACAGGGCATTGTGAGGTCTAGGAAATAGTCTATGAAGTTCCTAACAATGTGGCAGAATCTCTCCCCGGTGCCAATCGCATCAGAAATAATGGTTAATGTTAGACCTGGTTTGTGTCCACCCAATGCTTGGTCAGATCCCCCCTGTGGACATTACCCAATACTTACACACTAATATCCTCCATGTTTTGCACGATTGCAACACTCCACTTGACCCTATCATTTTAGAATGTCCAATAACTGGGTACCTGCAGTGTGCAGGCAGATCTACAGTAATCTATGTACCCCCCAATTTGTACATGATTGTCAGCTGCGAATGGGCAATCTTCTCTATATTACAAGATAACAATGTGAGAGAAGTTAACATTGCACATGGCAATCTTTCACAATGTTGATTGCTACAAATGCTTGAAAACAATTGATGTACCTACTACTGCAACTTCAAAGATCTGGTTTTTAGAGCAAGCATGGTGTTATGCATTAGGCAGTGGCCATTGCAAGGACCTGGCTTCAGCTGCAGGTGGCCACAAACCAGGTTCCTGGCTGATGCCCTGATGCCACTGGCATTTGGGAGAGATTCTGCCACATCACTAGGAAACTTGTAGACTATTGTTAGACCTCATGATGTTCTATGTGCCGGGCACATGCATTTGAAAGAGTAGTCAGCTCTAAGAAGTTTTGTTTCAAAGGCAGAATCTCACCTAAGTGACAATTATGGTTGTATTTCCTTTGTCTTGACTTAATGTGTGAAAAGACAACACACACACACAAATGCACAAGATTTTGATGTATAATGAGAACAACTATCCAAAGGACAAGAAGGTTGATAGAGAGAACTGGTAGCACCTGCACTTCTTGAAAGAGGGCGGTTTCTTTGACCATAAATATTTCTCCATGTTCTTATTTCATGACACAAGTTATATTTTGCTTTTGAAGCAGACCTTTTGAAGAATTAGTATAATGCCTTTGTGAGGTGTGGTTGGAACTTGGAATATTATGACTCATAAACTTGGTTGCTTATGGAGCTTGCTTATGGAGCTTCCTCCAATTGCTAATGGGTGCCTCATTTTATTATTAGCTGCACATGTGGACACTGCTAATGCTGACTCACAATGGATTGCGGATAGTTTTTCCTTCTATGTATCTAAGGTAAAACCATTGAGCTCATGAGCTCAAGAAGATAGGTCAATGACTCATAGCTTGTGAGATAAAGAAGAAATGCCTTCTAAAAGCTGGAGCTGAATTCCATCATTCATCCACCCCATAGACCATCACTAATGTGTCGGCCCAGCACCCATCATCCATTGGAAACCTGTTATGACTCAGTTGTGAATGAACCATAACTCATCCACAACTCATGAGCCACCAAAATTTCCACCTTGGCAACCTATGGTGTAAACCCTCCTACTTCCCCCTCGCACCACCTAAGTAACACTACCTATGTAAGTGGGTACATATTATAGGTGAGTTGGTAGGAAATGTAAGTGGACGCTATGTAGGTAGGTCAGAAGGTAAGGCACACTTGGTGGCTAGTAGGTAAGTATTGCTATGTGGATGGTTTAGTGATCCACCATGGAACTTAGCTATGAGACAGGAATACAATGGAAAGTGTTTTCCTGTGCAAACACCATCCATCCTTTGTGTGCTCTGGCTGCTAGTGGATGCTGGTTTGCTCTGGGCATAAAACCATAATCAATCAGCTCTATAAATCTTGTAGACCTGTCCTGCATCCAGCTTTCTGATTTTGGATCCCTGGATCAGTGTACTGGACATAACAATCAAATGCAATGCAATCTGCAGCTGATTTTTGTAGGGGCAAGAATCGGTATATGGGTCTAAACCTGGATTCTGTACTGTCCATGTCCGATATGTTTGTTAAGTAGCTAAACAAGCAACAAAAGCTGCACAGGCACAACTAATTAGTGCCTGAAGCATGGGCCACATGAGTGAAGCAACAGCCACCATTTCACCATCCATTGGAAGCCTGTTATGACTCAGTTGCAAAGTCTTCAAGTGGAGTGACCAGCCGTACTTTCACTAAAAAGCCACACTTAGTGAATTCTGTGTTTCACTCTGTCATCATTAGAGAAGTAGAGAGACTTTGCAAAACTAGTTGGACCCACAACTGTTGTGCTGGCTTGCGGAATGTGTCCAAGGCTCAACAGCTTCACATGCATTAGACCATGGAATGGTTTGCATGAGGAACCCTTGAATGAACCAGCACCCACCAGTGCACCATGAAGGATGGATGATAAGTGGTCAGGGAACAGTTTTCTGTTGGATTCCAGTTCCTTAGCTAACCATCATGGTTAGCTCAGTTGCTTCTTTTACTACCTACCGATTAATAACCCATTTGTGAGTTGTTAGTAGGTAGGTAGTAAAAACAGCTCTTACCTATCTATAAACCTCTTACCTTTTTTTCTCACTTATCCCCCAATATAGAGGACCTACTTCTTATAGAATGGGATATGAGGGTTAAACCACATATTAACTCAGTTAGGGTTCATCCACAACTGAATCATAATGGGCATCCATTAGATGGTGCACTGGTGGGCACTGGTCGGTCCCCTTGAATGAATGAGGTCATGCAACTCCTGCAAGTTACTGAATCTTCTTGTGCAATATTTCAACCTTGAAACCATTTTACAGGGTGCCCCAAGTTGATTGCTGATTCCAGTCTCTGTTTTCACCTGTATTGAGCTAGTTACGTTAGCAGCTGGTTTTCCCTTAGTATCTTGATTGTGGACAACATTTCCTGGGTGAAAATCAAAGTTCAACAGTGTGGTACTTGAGATTCATCCTCGTGTATCACAAGGACCTGATCACTTTGGTCGGTTGCATCTCAAGTGGTTCAAGTCCTCAACAACTCTACGTCCTATGAAGTTTCCTTGCATTTTTCAGGCATGTGATTGAACATGTGTGATATTCTTCGATCTCAAGTGTACTACATTTTCATTGATGATTATCGACATCAGCAGTTGACAGTGATTTCAGACTCCAGAGTACCTTGCCAGCCATCTCTGGAAGTTAATTAACCTGATATAAGAAAGATTAGTCATCTCCCAACAGCAGCTACTCATGTGTATTGCCAAAACGTATATGTTCAAAAGCCACAGCACAGCAATGTATATCAATTTGAGAGTAGAAATTAACTGGATTTTACTAAAGCTGTAAGAGGGATTAGACTACGAAAG
>Ga0209611_10000571_pt1 | contig 56503 bp, 52 predicted proteins | sample S1TSphgellanicum_3_FD_187693 | JGI IMG/M metagenome (GOLD analysis project Ga0209611, IMG submission 187693) | Host-associated microbial communities from peat moss isolated from Minnesota, USA - S1T2_Fc - Sphagnum magellanicum MG (SPAdes) (version 2) | ecosystem: Host-associated > Plants > Peat...
CGAGTCGGTGGGAGCAGCCACCGAGGCGAGCGGAGCGGCAAGCAGCGAACCGGCGACGGCGGCGGACGCCACGAGAGTGCTTATGACTTTCATTTGAACCTCCATATATTTTGTTGAAGAATCGATGCATCGAGCCAATGGTTGGATTTGCACCGGTAGTTCGGCGGCCAACGTATTTTTGGATTCAAATTACCTCCATGTCATCCACGGCGACTACAATTCGAGGCTGAGAGGGAGTACGGTTGAAATGAAAAAGCCGCCGTCACGAAACCGTAACCGTTCTGCTTCCAGGGCCGCCAAGACCGCGGAGGCGGAAGCGACGGAAATCGATCCGCGCGCCAACGGCGATGCGCAGTTGTCGGCGGCGCTCAAGAGCTACGAGGCGCTGGCCGTCGGGGACCGGTTGCACTTCCTCGCCATCGTGTTGCGCGACGAGATCGGCCGCAAGGCCGGTGGACCGGTACCGGCGGTCGACGCGCGCGACCCGCCTGCGCCTGGATTGCCACCGCCCGCAGAGAGCAAGACCGACCTCGCGGCAACGCCGGACGCGGTTCCGGAGCACTCGCTCGCCGAACCTCCGCCAACAGAGAATTCGCCGGCAGTACAAGATCCACCGGTATCATGGGATCCACCGGCGACACTGGATCCGCATGCAACGCCCGACATGTCTTCGACCGCGGGTCTCGCTAAATTGCAGATAGTCGAAAGCGCTGAATTCGCTCGATCCGCGGAGACGCATTTCCCGCTTCCGGTGAAGATGAGCGATGTACGCGACCGACGCACCGCGGTGCGCGCGGCGCGTTTCCCGATGGTTTCGCTCGTCATGACGATGGTTTGCAGTTTTGTCTTGACCCTCGGAGTGATGCTGTGGCGCCGCCAAAGCGATGCGGCGGCGTCGCAGCCACTTGCGGCGGCGTCGCAACCATTTGCGGCGGCGATGCCGCCGGCAACACCGCCTTCTTGGCCGGCGGCGCGCCCGGTCGTCGCGCCGGTGCCGGCGCCGGCACCGCCCCGCCGGCTCGCAGCCGCCAATCCAGCGCAGGATGACCACGATGCCGCCAACGAGTTGCCGATCGAACTCTCGTTTCGCCGGCGACCGGTGGGCAATGAGGGGGAAAGTGCTGGTCGATCCGGTTGGGAGTTGACGGGAAGAATCCACAATCTCTCCAACGATCCGCTGGCAGTCGATGTCAGTGTCGACGGTGAGCAGGGGTCAGTGTCTGCGCAAGTCTTCATCGAGCCGGACAGCGACGCGGAATTTGGCGCCAAGGAGGGCTTGGTGATTCACCCGAACGATCGGATTACGCTGCATAGCGCGCCGTACTCGGATATCGTTTCGCAGGTTCGCTGACCCTTGGCCCTGCTCGAAGATACCGATAACGCTCCGGTGTTGCCGGCACCCGTGCCGCGGCGCGGCCCGCTGCCTATGTTTGAGTTCTTTCGCGTGATGCGCGACAACATGATCGCGACCTATCCGGAAGAGGCGTACGAGAGCGAGATCCTGGATCGAAAGATGTTCGGCCGGCATCGATTCGTCGTCAGCGAGCCGGCCGCCATCAAGCATGTGCTGCTCGACAATGCGGCCAACTATCAAAAGACAGAGATCTCCCGGCGTCTGCTCGAACCCGGTCTCGGCAAGGGGCTTGTTACCTCGGAAGGAGAGACCTGGCGACGGCATCGTCGCACCATGGCGCCTTCCTTCGATCATCGCAGCATCGCGGCGTACACGCCGATCATGAGCGCCGCCACGGAGGACTTGCTGGCGGAGTGGAGCAGGCTCAGCCCGAATGAGCCGGTCGATGTCGCCACCGCGATGATGAAGCTGACGCTCCACATCATCTCGCGCACCATGTTCTCGACCGATTCCGAAGCCATGCTCGCCATCATGGAGCGTGGGGCCGGGACCTATCAGGCCGGGATGCGGCCGAACATCATGGATTTTCTGGGGTTGCCCGCTTGGCTCGCGGGATTGCCCCGGGCCCGGGTCGCCGAACGCACGCTGGGCGAGTTCGACGCGGAGATCGATCGCCTGACCCAGCTGCGTTCGGGCCCGTCCGGCGGCAGCCACAAGGATCTGCTGGCGCGGTTGATCGCGGCGCGCGACGATGAGACGGGCAGTGGGATGACGGCCAAGGATGTGCGCGACCAAGTGATCACGATCTTCATGGCGGGTCATGAGACGACCGCCACGGCGATGACGTGGATCTGGTACCTCTTGTCGCAGCATCCCGGCGAGGAGGCCACATTGCATGCCGAACTCGCGGCCGTACTCGGCGGGCGCACGCCGACCGAGGAGGATGTGGGGAAACTCGTCTACACTCGGATGGTGATCGAGGAATCGATGCGGCTGTATCCGCCGGTGCACACCATTGCGCGCGCGGCGCTCGCCGACGACACGCTGTTGGGACGAACCATACCCAAAGGCTCGAACATGCTGATCGTGCCCTGGGTGCTCCACCGCCACCGGCTGCTGTGGAAGAATCCGGGAGCATTCGTCCCGGAGCGGTTCTCCACCGAGCAATCCGCCGCACGACCCCGCTTCTCGTATCTGCCATTTGGCGGCGGGCGCCGCATCTGCATCGGCGCCGCGTTTGCCATGACGGAAGCCACGGTGCTGCTCGCCACGATCGCGCAGCGCTATCGACTGCGACTCGTGCCGGGACATCCGGTCGAGCCGCGCGGCCTGATCACGCTGCGTGCGCGCCATGGGATGCAAATGGTGCCGGTGCCGCGGCCAAACTGAAGCATCTGAATAACGCAGGCGCCGAATGGGATTTACCGGCACCCTATGTCGCAACGGTCGCGGTCGCCGCCGCCGACATCGATGCCTATGACCACGTGAACAACTCAGTCTATATGACGTGGTTCGACCTCGCTGCCTGGGAGCACTCCGCGTCGCTCGGGTTGCCGATCGAGAAATGCCTTGAGCTCGATCGAGGCATGGCGGTCTTGCGGAGTGTCATCGCGTATTTGCGACCCGCCGTGCTCGGCGACACCATTCGAGCGGCGACCTGGGTGCTGCCGGCGATCGGCAAATTGCGGATTCGCAGACGCTTCCAAGTCCGGCGCGAAGCGGACGGTGCGACGCTCGCGCGCGCCGAGATCGAATATGCCTGCATCGAATTGTCGAGCGGGCGGCCTATGCGTTGGCCGCCGGAGTTCCGCGAACGGTATGTTGCGCTCGACGAGGTGGTGCGCGCGGCCGAAACGCTGGCAGCGGTCTAATATGATCAAAATCCAACGTCGCGCGATCGATAACGCCTTCCATGCGCGTGAGATTACTCCTACCTTGGGATGCGGGTGCGGCGATCCGACAGCTCACTATAATGATCTTGATTGCCGCCCCGGGCGATACGCCACTCTCTCAAGGATCACCATGCTGTTCGACGCTTACTCCACGCGCGGTCTTACTTTCGCCAATCGGATCGTCATGTCACCCATGACGCGCAGCCGCGCAGCGGAGGCCAACACGCCCAATGCGTTGATGGCTGAATACTACGGTCAACGCGCCGCGGCCGGGCTCATCATCACGGAGGGCACCTCTCCATCGCCGAACGGTCTCGGTTATCCGCGCATTCCGGGGCTTTATAGCGAGGCGCATGTGCGCGGCTGGAAATTGATCACCTCGGCGGTTCACGCCAAGGGCGGCAAAATATTTGTCCAGCTCATGCATTCGGGACGGGTCGGCAATATTGCGAACCTGCCGGCCGGCGCGGAGATCGTTGGACCGGGAACGGCGGTCTGTCCCGGTGAGATGTACACGGATTCGAAGGGGATGCAGCCCAACAGTGCTCCGCGGGCGATGACCGAAGCCGATATTGCACATGCGGTCGGCGAGTACGTTGCATCGGCCCGACTCGCGCTCGATGCCGGCTTCGACGGGGTGGAATTGCACGGGGCCAACGGATACCTCATCGACCAATTTCTGAACCCGCTCGTGAATCAGCGCAAGGATGCCTACGCGCAGGGGATCGAAGGCCGCAACCGGTTTGCGATCGAGGTGGCAGCCGCCACCGCGAAAGCGATCGGGCCCGAACGCCTCGGCATCCGTCTATCGCCATACGGAGTAATGAACGGGACGGGTGAGTTTCCGGAGGTGCAGGCGCAATTCTTGGCGCTGGCGATACAGTTGTCGGCGCTCCGGCTGCTGTACGTGCACCTGGTGGATCTTTCTGCGATGGGCGCTCCACCGGTTCCGGCCGACTTCAAGCTCAAGCTGCGCCAGGGCTTCGAGGGGTCGTTCATTTTGTCCGGCGGATTCGATCGCGGAACGGCCGAGATCGCACTGGCCGAAAAACACGGAGATTTGGTTGCATTTGGCCGGCCATTTCTCGCGAATCCGGATTTGGTGGCGCGCATGCGCCAAGACGCCCCGCTCAACGCGCCGGATCCAACGACGTTCTATACGCCCGGACCGAAGGGTTATACGGATTACCCGGCGCTGCCTGGCTAAGACCGCGTTCGACAGGTCGATAAATGTTTTCCGCTAGGCGGTGCAGGATCTAAGCGGCCGGCTCTGAATTGCTACGGCGGCGATTCCGTATCCTGGAAATGTCGTCGTCCGAACGCAGTTAATGCATCCGAGTCGCAACAATGGTCGATCGGTGCAAACTTCAGTGCGTTAACACGCCGGTGCGCTCGGCCGCAGTTTCAACAATGTTAAAAAGCTTAGCTGCGGTCTCACGTCCAATCTTTACCCGATCGGGCTCGCTGATAGGACAGGTGTCAAACCACGCTGCCGCTTCCTCGGCGCTTTCATACGGGTAGTCGGTTGAGAACAGAATGCGGTCGGAACTGACTTCCAACATCGTATTCAAGAGAGTTTGAGTTCGAAAAACACCGCTCGTGGTAATGAAGAAGTTATCAGCTAGATAGCTCATGATGTTTTTCTTTAGGTCTTTGCACATGCCTCTGCGCTTAATTATGTGTTCCACTCTCCAGATGCCAAAGGGCAACGTTTCGCCTAAGTGGCCAAGGATAATGTTGATCCCCGGATACCGATCAAAAAGTCCGCTGGTGATGAGTCTCAGTGCGTGGGTCGACGTTTCCACTCCGTAGGCCCATGCGGCGCTCAAGAGCTCCGGGCGTCCCTGGTAAATTCTTTGCTGGCTCAGGACAGGGTCACGCGGGTGCAGATAAACGGGAACGTTGAGTTCCGCCACTTTGGCCCAAAAGACTTCGAACTTCGGCTCGTCGGAATATTCTATCGTGCTTTCGTTGTGAATATTGCTGTAGCCATTCACCAACGCACCCTTGAAGCCAAGCTGCTTGACGCAGCGCTCAAGCTCGTTCGCGGCGCTTTCGGGGTCTTGCAATGCCACCGCCGCAAACCCCGCATAACGATCGGGGTGACGGGCGATGACCTTTTCGCAAAGAAAATCATTGGCCTGTCTTGAGTGCTGGGTAGCGACATCGGGATCGGTTTCTGCTTGAATGCCGGGCGAATTGAAAGACAGGATAGACAGTTCGATACCTGCCTTGTCCATCGCTTCTATTCGAAGCGACTCGGTGTCGGCAAGACGGCGCCGGACGTCGGCGAAGGTTGGCGCGTCCATAACGTCGTTCTTGTATGTCAATGCCTCAATTGCAAAGTGTTCTTCAAGCGCAATTTTGTTTTTCATTAGTACGCGCTCGTCTGATAGACAACGTAGCCCTGGGTGTAGGAGTTGTAGCCCTCGGGACCAAGCTCGCCGCCCAAGCCCGAGAACTTCGCGCCGCGAGCCGTGACACTGGGGTCGACTACAAGGTGCTCGTTGACCCAGACCGTGCCCGCCTCGATCCGCATCGCGACGTCGAAGGCGCGTTCGAGATCGCGGCCCCAGACCGTTGCGCTGAGACCGTAATCGGTCGCGTTCGCTCGTTTGACCGCATCATCCAGATTGTCGTACGACAGCACGGGCAATACTGGGCAGAATTGCTCTTCGCGGACGAGACGTGCGCTGTCGGGGATGTCGCGAACAATGGTGGGGCGGATGAAATACCCCGGGCCGGGCACGGGCACGCCACCCGCAATGATGGTTCCCGACGCGCGCGCGTCTTCAAGGTATCCGAGCGCCTTGTGGTACTGCGCTGCGTTTTGGATCGGACCCATGGTCGTCGCCGGGTCCAGGCCGTCGCCGACGATGGTGGCGTCGGCGAGGCGCGCCAACTCATTGCAGAACACGTCGTACATGCTCGCAGGGACGAAGATCCGTTTCGCCGCCAAGCAAATCTGACCGGCGTTTCTCATGGCGACGGGAAACACGCGTCTGGCCGTCTCGATGGGGTCGACGTCATCGAGCACCAGAGCGGGATCGTTTCCCCCGAGCTCGAGCGTCAAACGCTTGAGCGTTCCGGCAGCTGAGGCCATCACTTTCATGCCGGTCGCCGTCGAGCCGGTGAAGCCGATCTTCTTGATCCCCGGATGCGAGGAGAGGGCATCACCCAGGTCGTTGTCGTCGCAGATCACGTTGAACACGCCGGGCGGAAGAATCTCGTTCCAGATTTCAGCAAGGAGACAGGTGGTGAGCGGAGTGGTCGCCGCGGGCTTGGCAACGACCGTGTTGCCTGCGAATAATGCGGGAGCAAGCTTGATGAGGAGCAGCTTGAGCGGGACGTTCCAGGGGGTGATCGCCGCCACCACACCGAGCGGCCGGCGGTGCTCGACGATTTTTGTGTCGCCGTCCGATTTCAAAACCACCGGGGCGTAGTCGACATGGTCGGCCATGTAGCGAAGGAGGCCGACGCCGGTTGGGGCTTCCGTCTTTGCTTCGGCCAGCGGCATTCCCTCTTCCATCACGATGAGACGGGCGAACTCATCGGCGTGCTCTTGCAGCGAATCTGCCAGCTTGTGCATGAGCAAGGCGCGGTCCGGCAGCGGCATCGCGGACCACGCCGGGAACGCTCGTTGCGCCGCAGCCACCGCGGCGTCGAGCACTGCCTCATCCGCGCGGGCCGCCGAAGCAAACACCGCTCCTGTCGCCGGATTGATCACATCGATCTGGCGACCAGTGCGAATTTGCCGGCCGTCGATGATCATGGGGTACAGCGTTTCGGCTACCACATTCCGTGCGGCACGAAGAGAGTTGCTTTTCATGAAATATTTCCTTGCGCAAACGGGAACTCAAGTGTCTGGGGGCGAACGCGCTGCATACCTGCGTGGATTGCAATCCGCACGATTCGAGAGATGTCAATTTAGAGAATCCGCCATCGACGGTCTGTACGTTAGGGCACGGACCCCGAATATGCATAGCCCGCCTAATTTTCTGGCTACGACCTTGGCATGGTCACTCAAGTCCGTTCATGCTAGGAATCCGGGTCGGCTACCCAATCCAGTGCGCCGGGCAGCGGCGGCGGTGTTGTCGGTACATCCGGGTGTGGGAGCTTCTGCACCGTTTCCTCCCAGCCCCCGCCCAAGGCCCGATACAGCGACACGATGTCGTTGACCAGCTGGACGTTCGCCTGCACCAGAGCCTGTCGATCGGTCAGCACCGTGCTCTCAGCACTCAACACGTTGATGAAGTTGGCGAGACCGTGGTCATACTGGTTGCGAGCCAGGTCCCAGGTCAGCTGCGCCGAATCCAGTGTGTCCTGCAGCAAGTCGCGTGACGCGCGGTCTACCCGGTAGGTAACGAGCGCGTCTTCGACTTCGCGCAAGGCGTTCAACACCGTGGCGCGATAGTTCAGAGCGGCCCCCTTCTGTTCGGCACGCGCGAGTGTCAGGCCCGCGGCAAGGCGCCCGCCTGAGAAAATAGGCAGCGAAACAGCCGGTCCCGCGGTGTAGAAATGGCTGGCCCAGTTGGTCAGATAGGAAGCATCCAAAGCACGCATGCCAATATTACCCGTCAGCGAGATATCAGGATAAAAGCTGGCCACCGCCACGCCCACATTCGCGGTAGCGGCATGCAGGGTCGCTTCGGCCTGGCGGATGTCCGGGCGTCGTCGTGCCAGTGCCGAGGGCACCCCCACATTCACCACCGTAGGGATCGGCGGCACGGGCTTGTTCTCGCGCAACTGCTCATCCACCGCGCCGGGCGCATCGCCGATCAATACGCTCAACGCATTCATGGCCTGCTGGACCTGCCCGTCATAGGCCGGCAATTGCCGGCGCGTGTCGTCGAGCTGCGTGCGCGCCTGGTCTACGTCAAGCTCGGTGGTCAACCCAACCTGTTGCCGACGTTGAGTCAACGCCAGGTTTTCCTCAGCGGCTTTGACATTCTCTTCCTGGCTGGTTTTCAGGGCCTGCGCACCGCGCAGCTGCACGTAAGACTGTACGATCTCGCTTTCCAGGACGATGAGCGCATCGTTGAGCGCTTCGGACTGCGCCTGGGACTGAGCTTTGGCCTGCTCCACCGAACGGCGAACCCGACCAAACAGATCGAGCTCCCAGGAGGCATCAAGTCCGTACTGAAAAAGGTTGTCCGGTGCCGCGAGTTGGTTCAGCGCCTGGGTGCCACCATTCACGATGTCGGTGCTCAAACCCGGTACCGTCGCATTCAAGGGTTTCAGTCGATTGGCGAGTGTATTGAGATCCTGGTATGCACCCTTGGACTGGAGGATGCCCTTGGCGCCCTCCTGCTCGCGGCTGTAGCTGGCGTTGCCGCTGAGACTAGGCAAGCCCGCCGCGCGAGCCGTGACAATCGACTGTCGAGCCTCCAGCACCCGTACGACCGCCTGCTGTACGTCCAGGTTATTCTGGATCGCCTTTTCAATGAGCCCCGCGAGGATGGGATCGTTGAACGAACGCCACCAGTTCGGATCCGGGTCGCTTTTCTGGTCGGCCAGGATGCCTTGTGCCGCCTGGTCTTTCCACTGAGGAACGGCCGGTGGATCCGGGGCTCGATAGTTGGGCCCCACCGTGCAGCCCACGAGGCACATCGTTGTGCCGGCAAGAACAAGAGATATGCGGAAGCTCATTCGCCACTCTTCGCTGTTGCTTTGCCGCCGGACATGAAAAGGCCGAGCGGTACGAGCAGCAATGCCAGCACGCCGGTTATGATGAAGGTGTCGTTGTAAGCGAGCACGGCGCTCTGGGTCTGAAGAATCTGAAAGACCTCGCCGGGCGCCATCTGCTTCGCCGCCTGCGCGGCGTGGCCGAGGCTCGCCGCATAACCCTGCAGAGTCTGCAACAGTACGTTATAGGGCTGATTCGTCGGGTCCAGATGTTCGCCCAGATATTGCTGACGAATCTGCTCGTGGTTCGTGATCAAGGCGGTCGACACCGAGATGCCGATCCCGCCGACGACATTGCGGGACATGGTAAATAACGCGGCACCATCACCGTGCAGATTCTCAGGCAAGGTGATGTAGGCGGCCGTGCTGATGGGCACGAACAACAGCGCCAATGCTGCCGTCTGTGCGGCACGAAAGATCCACAGGTGATAAAAGTCCAGATTCGGAACCAGATTGTCGGAGAAAAAAAGTGCGCACGAAAGCGCCAAGCCGCCGGCAGCTATCACGTATTTCACCGGGACGACTTTCATGATCCGCCCGACGAGCGGTATGCATGCAATAAGCACCAGCGCTCCCGGCGCCAGGGCCAACCCCGCCCAGGTCGCCGTGTAGGCAAGCTCCGTCTGGGCGAACTGGGGAATGATGACTGCGCTCGCGTACAGCACGAAGCCCATCAACCCTATCGCGACGGTGCCCAGCGCGAAGTTGCGATCGCGAAATACTCTCAGATTCACGACTGGATTTCGGGCGTTCAGCAAATAGACGATGCCCACGACAAAGCCGACGAGGGAAACGCCAAAGAGCATGCGGATGGTGCCAGACCCCAGCCAATTGAGGTCCTCTCCCCGATCGGTCGCTATGTCGAGGCATCCTAGCGCCATGGCTATGAACACCACGCCCCAATAATCAAATGGCGGGGCGCGCTTCGCTCTGCTTTTGCTCTCGGGAGACTCCTCGACCAGGTGCATGACTCCGAAGAAGGTGCCAATGCCGATCGGAATGTTCACCAGAAATATCCAGTGCCAGGACAATTGGTCGGTCAAATAGCCGCCGACCACCGGACCCAGAGCGGGCGCAACAATGGTGGCGATCGCGGTGATGGAGAATGCCGTCTGGCGCTTCTCCGGCGGGAACGTGTCGAGGATGATTGCCTGTTGAGTCGGCTGCAGCCCGCCGCCGAAGAAGCCCTGCACCGCGCGAAAGACCAGTAGTTCGCCAAAACTAGTCGAGATGCCACACAGAAGTGACGCCACCGTGAAACCTGCCACGCTCAGCAGAAAGTAGTTCTTTTGCCCAAGGCGCATGCTTAAGTTTCCGGAAATCGTCAGCACGATCGCGTTGGCCACGAGGTACGTCGTCAGCGACCAAGTACTCTGATCGTTGCTGATCGCCAGCGATCCGGCGATGTGCGGAAGTGCCACATTGACGATCGTGGTATCGAGAACCTCCATGAAGGCTCCCATCGTGACGACGATGGCGATCAGCCACAGATTTGGGTTGCCACGCGGAGCACTCATTTGACATATACTGTCGGCGCCACCGACAGCCCGAGCGGCAGGAAGGGCCAGTTCTCAAGGCCGTGATCGATGAGAATTTTCACGGGTACCCGGCGAACGATCTTGACGAAGTTGCCGGTCGCGTTTTCGGCAGGAAACGCCGTGAAGCGCGCGCCGCTGCCGCCCTGGATGCTCTCGACATGGCCGCTCAGGTGCAGATCAGAATAGGCGTCTACCTTGATATCGACTCGCTGCCCGACGCGCATCCGATCAAGCTGCGTCTCTTTGTAGTTCGCAACCACCCAGACATCGCGGGTCACGAGGTAAAACACCTGCTCGCCGGCCTGCGCGAAGGTACCCAGATCCACATTGCGGCGCGTGATCTGTCCGTCCTGCGGCGCCGTGACGTCGGTATAGGAAAGATTCAAGTTTGCCTGGGCCAGGTTGGCCCGCGCCTGTTCCACCTGGGCTTTACGCTGGTTCAGCGTCGCCTCCGCCGTCTCGATGGTCTCCTTGACGAGGGCTGCGACGGAAAGCTGAGCCTCAGCCGACTGTACGGTGGCGGAGTTCGAACGCACTGCCGTTGTCGACTGATCGACGTTGGTTTGCGTCGTTGCGCGAGGATCCACGCTGTGCTGGCGCTTTGAATCATTATCGCTTTGCTTGAGATTAGCCCGCGCTTGCGCTAATTGAGCCTGCGCCTGGGCAAGGTTCGCCGGCGCCCGGACCTTTGTGGTGTGCAGATCCACTTCGGCGCCCGTCTGCTGAGCCACAGCGGCGTCGAGATTCGCCTGGGCCTGGTCGCATGCGACGATGTAGTCGCGCGGATCGATCTTCAGCAGCAGATCACCTGCATGGACGAATACATTGTCGTTGATGCGGTTTTCAACGACGTAGCCGGACACCTTGGGAGCGATCGATACCGCGTTTCCTTCCGTATAGGCATCGTCCGTGCCTTCCTGATTGCGTGTCATCAGCCAAAAAATGAGCCCGCCGATGATGGCGATTACCGCGATGACGATCAGAATGATGATCGGCATACGGTTCTTGGGCTTCTTCTGGCCATCGTCGCCGGGCTTATCCTTTTTGTCGCCCTTGCCGCCGTCGTCGTCCTTCTTCTTGGCAGCATCGTCCTCGTCCTGTGCCTTGTCTTGTTCCTCGTCTTTGCCCTTTTCGTACTTGTATTTGTACTTGTATTTGAAATCACGGGGCGCGTCTGTGCTGTCCGGGTTGTGAGACGATTGGCCCGGAGCCTCCTGCCTGCTCTCACGGTCACCGACTTCTTTGGTATCGTCCATACTGAAACTTCCTCGGCAACAGTGAGTGCGCGTCTACGTAGGGCTTGCCCCGGGGTTGCGCGGTGAGATGGGTGGTGTATTTAGCGCAAGCGCGGTGCCATTGTTTGTTGTGTATTGCATGGCACTAGACGCCGCATTCTTGAGCCAAGGGAGCACAGGCCAACGAAAGCGCCCATAAAAAACGGTGAATCTATCGATCAGCGCTCCGGGAATCACTGCCGCCCCGCAATAAGGCAATGTCAATGAGATCGCTCCATCACTTGAACGTCGTGCGTTTGCCCCGCTTTCTCCTAGGTTACAGACGGTGTTTGCGTCTGCTCTGTACGCTAACGCACATTCATTCGATACCGTGTTCTCCATTGCGGTCCCATGATGGATCGACGTCGGGAGGCGGAGCGCTCATCTCACACGTACGAATGGACCGTACTTGGCAGGCAGCATAGATATTTCCATCAACGAGGCGTGGACCGCTTCTCAGCTCCAACTAAGCGCCCAGGTTACTCAACTCCTTGCGGCAGGCGTCGGCAAATTGTGCAATCGCGTCGAGCTTTTCGCCATCCATCACCGCGTCGTGAAGCTCCTTCAAGCTGCGGTTCGGTGCAATGTAGGTGTCCACGACCACGCGTGCGACCTTCTCGGCGGCCGCGACAACTTCGGTGGATGAGAACAACCTCATCTGGCCGATCGTGGCCGCCATCAGAATCAGAACATCCGGCGTCTCGGCTTGGTGTGACATGGCGTCGGTCATGCGTTTGGCGGCCTCGGCGATGAAATCGGCGTACAGCGTCTCGCGCTTGGTGTGCTCGGTGCCTCGATGCTGGGAGCGAATCTGGCTGGTCTGGACCAGCCAGGTGGTGGCAAACGAGCTCAGGGCACCGATGGTCGAGCCAGCCAGGGCGGACAAGGCAGAGATGATGGCAAGGTTCATGCTGGCTGGGGGCTCAATCGATGTCGTGGAATCACCGCAAATGGCCCGACCTATAGCACGATAAGTCGTCCACGAAGTCTTGTATGTGCGTTGGCGCACCGATGCGTTGTGCGGCGGCGCGTGCGCCGTCGCGCGCGATTAGTTCGCCGGCACGGTGACGACCGAGGCATGCGAAGTATCCATTTCAGTCGCCGACAACGCCCTATCGAGATAGAGCGCTGCGCTGATCAGGGAAAGATGTGTGAGCGCTTGGGGGAAATTACCGAGTTGCTCACCGGAGCTGCCGGTCTCTTCCGCGTCTTGGACGTCGACACGAAATTTCACGGCCGGGCGGCAGCTACGTTGATCAACACCTCGTTGGTGCGCCAGAACCACGGGGTCCACGGCGGATCATAGTAGGCATAGACGGGCTTGGAAACTGCGGCGATCTGGTGCTTTTTTAAGAATTCCAGCAACTGTGCCTGATGCGACTGCAGATTCGAGTCGCTCCAAAAACCTGAGAAGGTGATGGCGGCCGTGCGTCGGCCCGGAACCTCGAGTAGATGCACGCGGGCATCGCGGGGTGTCGGCAGCGTACCCAGAGTGTAGGCGGCGGGCATGGTGAAGCGAACGTCCCAGCCGGCTTGCGTCAACGATTGCTCGACCGGGGCGGTCATGGCAATTTTTTGCCCGGCGCTTTGTGTGATCGGCGCCGTCATGGCGATCTTTGCCTGCGTCTGGTTGTTGCCGAATATGTAGCCGGCGAGGATTCGAAAGCCCGCGTTGACCGCCTCCTCCCGTGAGCCAGTCACCTGCACCGTCGCGACGATAGTCGATGCGTAGTCGCGCACTTCGCAGGGCGGCTCACTGAACTCGACGGAATATTGGGGACGCTCGATCGCCATGCAGGGACCTCCGTCGCCCAAGGCCAGTGCCAGCGAAAACGCCAGAGACGACGCGACAGACAAATAGCGCATACACTTTGCCTCAATTCACGGATAATCGCTGTCGGCACGACAACAGCGCGGAAGTATGCCGAATACTGCAGCATTGTGGTTAGCGCTCGCCGGCGCCGCCCAATGCCAACCGGAGATCGTATGGATATCACATCGTACTTTAAGGGTGGGCTGTTCAAGGGCAAGACGGTATTCGTCACCGGCGGCGGCAGCGGCATCAATCTCGGCATTGCGAAGAATTTTGCCGCCTTGGGAGCCGACATCGCTCTCTGCGGCCGTACACAGGCAAAGCTCGACGCGGCCGCGGCCGAGTTGCGCGCCCTCGGCGCCAAGGTATGCCCGGTGGCCGCCGATGTGCGCGATTATGCCGCACTGGAGTCCGCCTTTGCGCGAAGTCGGCAGGAGCTTGGCCCGATGGACATTTTGGTGGCGGGCGCCGCCGGCAACTTTCCGGTGCGCGCCGAGAAGCTCTCCCCGAATGGTTTCAAGACTGTCGTCGACATCGACTTGCTCGGGTCCTTCAATGCTTCGCGCGCGGCCTTCGAGCAGCTCAAGGAAACGCGCGGCTCGATCATCTATATTTCCGCCGGCATGGCCTACATGCCGCACGCGTTCCAGGCGCACGTGGGGGCCGCCAAGGCCGGGATCGACATGATGATGAAGAACCTGGCATTGGAATGGGGCTCCTACGGGATCCGCTGCAACAGCATCGTACCCGGGCCCATCGAAGGGACCGAAGGCATGAAGCGGCTCGCCGCACCGGGACAACTGGAGGCCGTGATCAACAACATTCCATTGCGGCGCATGGGAACGGTGGACGACATCGGCCACGCGGCGGTTTTTCTTTCCTCGCCGCTGGCCTCCTACATATCCGGCTGTGTGGTCGTCGTCGACGGCGGCCAGAACCTGCCGGGGTCGGCGTTTTTCAACGTCGGTATGGAGCAAATGCTGCGCGCCACTTAGAGGATGATGCCGATGAACTTCGAGACTCTGAATGTTTCCATCGCCTCCGGCGTCGCCACCGTAGAACTCAATCGGCCGGACAAGGCCAATGCCCTGAGCCTGCAAATGTGGCGGGACATACGCTCGGCCTTCCGCTCCCTCGATGAAACGGCCGAGGCGCGGGTCGCGGTGATCACCGGAAGGGGCAAGCATTTCACCTCGGGGATCGATCTTGAAATGCTCGGCGGTTTGCAGGAACAGACGCGTGACGATTGCGAGGGCCGCAGACGTGAAAAGCTGCGCCGCCAGATTCTCGACCTGCAAGACACGCTGACCAGCATCGAACGTTGCCGAAAGCCGGTCATCGCCGCGATCCACGGGGCCTGCATCGGCGGTGGCATCGATCTGATCACTTGCTGCGACATGCGCTATGCGTCGGCCGAAGCGTACTTCTCGGTGAAGGAAATCGATGTGGGGATGACCGCCGACGTCGGTACCCTGCAACGTCTACCCAAGCTCGTGGCGGATGGCATTACTCGCGAACTCGCGTATACCGGCCGCCGCTTCGATGCGGCGGAGGCGAAGGAGATCGGTCTGCTGAACAGGGTATTCGCATCGCCCGAGAGCCTGCGCGAGGGAGTCGCGGAAATCGCCGCCACCATCGCCGCCAAATCGCCGCTGTCGATTCGGGGCATCAAAGAAATGGTCGTGTATTCGCGCGATCATTCGGTTGCCGATGGATTGAACTACGTTGCGACCTGGAATGCGGCGATGCTGATGTCGGAGGATCTGACCGAGGCGGTGCATTCGGCCGGGCTGAAGCGGCCGGCGAAATTCATGGATTAACTGTCGGAGGGTGTCATGCACGCGATGCGCGCGACGTTGTATTCGGTGATAGGTTCGATCGCAGTGGCGGCAAGTGTGCGGGCGGGCGATGACATGGCGCACATGTCCGGCATGGACCACATGCCCGGCCACATGTACCTGACGACGGTCAGGCCGCCGCAGCCCGGCGATCAACAAAAAGCCGACGCCGTGATCGCCGCCGCCCTCAAGGCGATGGCGCCGTACCAGGATTATCACAAGGCTTTGGAAGACGGCTTCAAGATCTTTCTGCCCAATATTCCGCAGCCCCAATATCACTTCACGAATTACGAGAATGGACTCGCGGCAAGATCTCATTTCGACCCGCTCAAGCCGACTTCGCTCCTGTATGTCAAGACCGGGGAAGACGCCTATCGACTCGTGGGCGCGATGTATACCGCCCGTGTCGACGCGAGCGAAGAGGAGATCAACGACAGGATCCCCTTGAGCATCGCCCGTTGGCATCAGCACATCAATTTCTGCAAGGCTCCCGAGGGCCAAAAGGCCGCTTATTTCGGTCCGAACGCGAAGTTTGGTTTACTCGGTTCCATCACCACCAAAGAGGCATGTGAAGCGGCGGGCGGCGAGTTCCATCCGCACATCTTCGGCTGGATGGTGCATGTGTATCCTTACGAAAAAGATCCGAAGATGATCTGGTCGACGAATGATGACGATGCCGGTCATGACAATATGGATCACTCGTCGATGCCGGGAATGAAGATGAACTAGTTATCGGTTGCCAATACCGGGGAGTTGCTCGAATGTTCGTCAATAATCAGTGGTACGTCGCCGGCTGGGATCACGAGATCGATCGCACGCCGCTCGCGCGCGTCATCTGCGGCGAACCGATCGTGCTGTATCGGAAGTTCGACCGCACGGTCGTGGCGCTGCATGACGCCTGTCCACATCGGTTGCTGCCGCTGTCGATGGGGATCAAAGAAGGCGACAACATTCGTTGCCGGTATCACGGGCTCTTGGTCAACGGCGAGGGACAGGCGGTCGAGATGCCGGTCCGCGGCGAGCGGGTCCACAAGAGCATTTGCACGAAAGTCTATCCGACCGTCGAGCGGCATCGATTCGTTTGGGTCTGGATCGGTGATGCCGGCAAGGCCGACGCCGCTCAGATTCCGGATTTCTGGCCATGCTCGCATCCGGAGTGGACCTTCGACGGTGGCTATTACCACATCAAGTGTGATTACCGGCTGGTCATCGATAACCTCATGGACCTCACACACGAAACCTACGTGCATCAAGGATCGATCGGTCAGCATGAAATTCTGGATGCGCCCATCGAGACGCACGCGGAGGGAAATCACGTCACGGTCACGCGCTGGATGCCCGGCATCGATGCGCCGCCGTTCTGGCGCAATGCCCTGAAGAAGGAGGGGCCCGTGGATCGCTGGCAGATCTGCCATTTTCTGGCGCCCTCCTCCGTCATCATCGACGTGGGGGTGGCGCCGGTGGCCGCCGGCGCCACGATAGAGAAACACGACCAAGGCGTGCGCGGCTTCGTGATCGACGCGATGACCCCGGAGAGCGGCACGACCAGCCATTATTTCTGGGGGATGGCGCGGAACTTCGACATCGACGATGCTGGGTTCACCGCACGCTTCAAGAAGCAGCAAGGGGGCGTCTTCATGGAAGACGTCGCCGTGCTGGAGGCGCAGCAGCGCTCCATCGCCGCGAATCCCGATCTCAGACTCAAGTCTTTCAGCATCGATACCGGCGGCGTGCGCGCGCGCCAGGTCATCAGCCGGTTGATGGAAGCGCAGAGCCCTCGCCGCCCCCAGGGCGTCTCGCAGGGCGTCCTCTAGAAAGGTCCCAATACCGTCTCCGGCGCCGATGGGTAATCCGTGTAGCCCGCGTGGCCGCGCGTATAAAAGGTCGCTACATTCGGCCGGTTGAGCCCGGCGTTCCTTGCCAAGCGCCACGGCAGATCCGGGTTCGCCAGAAAGAGCCTACCGAAGGCAATCGCATCGGCCTCGCCCGACCGCAGCGTCCGCGAAGCGCTCGCCAATGTGTAGTCGGAATTCAGGATCAAGACGCCCTTGAAGGCGCTGCGAATGGCCGGGACGAGTTGGCGGATCGCCGGCCGAAAGGTGCTCTCCGGACGCGATGCACGCATCTCGAGATACGCGATTCCAAGGCGGCTCAACTCGGCGGCCGCCTTGGTAAAGAGTTCACCCGGGTTGCTGTCGCCGCAGCCTTGCGCATCGTCATTGGGAGACAGGCGCACGCCGGTGCGCTCCGCGCCGACGGTCTCGATGAGCGCACGGGTCACCTCGATCAAGAGTCGAACGCGATTGTCGATGGAGCCTCCGTAGCAATCGTCGCGAAGGTTCGTGCCGTCGCGCAGAAATTGATCGATGAGATAACCATTGGCGGCATGCAACTGCACACCGTCGAATCCGGCCGCCAGGGCGTTGCGCGCAGCGCGACGATAGTCGTTGACCACTCGCTGTATCTCGTCGAAGGTGAGCGCGTGGGCTTGCGCGTAGCGCTTCTTACCTTCATAGGTTCGAGCCCAGTCGGGGGCGGTGGTCGCGGATGCCGACACCGGATCGTGGCCGTCGAGGAAATCGGGGTGAACGATGCGCCCCATATGCCATAGTTGCGAGACTATGCGCCCGCCGGCATCGTGGACGGCGCGGACGATGGGTTTCCAAGCCGCCACTTGTTCATCGGACCAAATTCCCGGCGCATACGGCCAGCCCAGACCTTGCCGGCTGATGCCGGTCGCTTCGCTGATGATCACGCCCGCGGATGCGCGCTGGGCGTAGTATTCGGCCATCAGCGGCGTCGGAACGTGCGCACGCGTCGCGCGTCCCCGGGTGAGTGGCGCCATCAAGATACGGTTCGGCGCATCCAGTGCGCCGATGGTGATCGGATCAAAAAGAGTGGTCATAGTGGTGCATGATAGCAACCTATGCAGAGCAAGGTGACCGTTGAAATTTGACATTGTCGAGCGCGGCGCGCGACGGGCCGCTCGTCGCATATCGATGGGATGGCGAGTCGGAGTCGTCTTCGGAGAAGTTGGCGTGGGTTTGAAAGGCGGCGGCATTCCGGCTGCCGCGGGAGCGGCATTTCTCGTGCTCTTGCTCGCCGGCTGCAGCAGCGCCGAGTTCTTCGTCGCCAATGCTCCGGCGAGGTTCAGCCGCGTCGAGCGCCGCCCCGATATCCCGTACGGCACCGAGCGGCGCCAGACGCTCGATGTCTATGCGCCGCGCATGGCCGTCGATCGGCCGGTGGTGATCTTCTGGTATGGCGGCTCGTGGATCGAAGGCAACAAGGACGAGTACCGATTTGTCGGCACCGCCCTGGCGAATCAGGGATTCGTCGCCGTGCTGCCGGATTATCGCTTGTACCCTCAGGTCACATTTCCGGCCTTCGACGAGGACGGCGCACGCGCGGTTGCCTGGGTGGAGCAGCATATCCGTGAATTCGGCGGTGATCCGAACCATATCGTGCTGATGGGGCACTCGGCCGGCGGCCACACGGCCGCGTTCCTGGCATTCAATCACGCATTCCTCGAGCGCTTCGGGGCCAACTCGCGCGACATTGCCGGCCTCATCGGGCTTTCCGGCACCTACGTGTTCGTCCCGGATACCGATGAATTGCGGGCCGCCTTTCCACCACCGTATACGACCAGCGATTGGCAACCGATTCGCTTCGTCGACGCCCGCGCGCCGCCGACTCTCCTGTTGCATGGACTCGCGGACAAAGAAGTGCTGCCGCAGGAGGCCATCGAATTGGACGATGCACTGATGCGCGCGCACGTGCCGGTTCAAATGCACCTGTTTGCGCATCGAGGACATGCCGATACCGTGGCGCCGTTCGCGTGGCTGGCGCGCTGGCGCACGCCGGTGGTTCGTGAGGCCGCCGCGTTCATTCGCAGCGTCAGTGCACCCGCACAGTGAATGAACCGCGACATATCATCCGGGATGTAGGGCCGGCAGATTACGCCAGCCTGTTGCGTCTCAATCGGGAGTCCGAGCATTTCTTGAGTCCCTTGTCATTGCCGCGACTCGAGTCCTTGTGCGCGCAGGCTTGGTATTGCCGGGTCACCACGTCCGAAGGGATCGTTCAAGGATTTCTGCTGGCGTTCAAAGAGGGCGCCGACTACGACAGTCCCAACTATCAGTGGTTCGCGCACCGCTATCCGGAGTTCGTGTATATCGACCGCGTCGTGATCGATGTTGCAGCCCGTGGCCGGCACCTGGCCAAGGCACTGTACGAGGATCTGTTCGCGTGCGCCCGCTCACAGGGTCTCACGAGAATTACCTGCGAGTTCGATACGGACCCGCCGAACGATGCGTCGCGTCGTTTCCACGAGCGGCTGGGCTTTCACGAAGTGGGTGCGCAGCGGGTCGCGGGCGGCCGAAAAGCCGTGTCCCTCCAAGAAGTCAATTTGACCGAGGGATAAACGTGGCTACCAAAGAAGAGATCATCGAGTTTCTCGCTCGCGAGTTCCCGCAAAGCAAGTGTCTCGTCGAGCAAGTCGGCAATGGTTCGGCGACGGTAGTGCATCATGTCGGGACCGATCACCTGCGGCCCGGCAATACGGTCTCCGGTCCTTTGCTCATGACGGTGGCCGACGTTGCGCTGTACGTCGCCATTCTCGGCGCGATCGGCATCGTTCCGTTGACAGTGACGGCCAGTCTCACCATCAACTTTCTGCGCAAGCCGTCGCCGAACAATCCGATCACCGGCGTTTGCAAGCTCATCAAGGTCGGCCGAACCCTGGCGGTCGGCGAGGTGTCCCTGTATTCCGATCGCGACGAGGCGATGGTGGCGCACGCGGTGGGCACTTACTCCATCCCGACGCGGCGCTCTTAGGTATTCGGCCTGACTACGCCGATTTCAGCTCTTGCACGGCCCGCCACGCTTGGTCGATGGCCTCGTGGGTGTAGGCGTTCCAGCCCGCGTCAGCATTGGCGATGGCGACATCGCCAAAGCGCCTGCGGCCTACTTCATAAGGCGGCGGCCCTCGAGTCTCGGGATCGAACAGGGAATTCGCATCGTACGAATAGCCGTGCGGCCAGCGATTCACCGTGATCGCGGCGATGTCGCGCGCCGACTGGAATCCGCCGGGGCCCAGCATGCGATCGAGCTGACTCGTGATTTGCCGTTCGAATTCCTCGAATGGCGTATCCAAGAGCCGTTGCCGCCCCAGACGAAATTGCTGGACGTTCGAGAGGCCTTGGTTCGGCGTCAACGGCGCATGCACCATGTGCACGACCATGGGTTCGCGCGGGTCGCGCGGATGGCGGTAGCCGCCCATTGATACCGGAAAGTCGAGTTTGATGTTCGAAAAGAATCCGTAGGGGCTGTAGATCTTGTCGACACCCAAATTGACGAAGGCCTGCCAATTGCGCAGCGCCACGTTGGCGTAGACCAGCGGAAGCTTGACGCCGAGGGCGAGCGCCTTTTTTTGCTGCTCGGGGAGTGAGGGCATGATGTGCGGAATGATCATGTTGTAGCAGGCGAGCACGCATTGCTTCGCGCGCACGCGGTGCAAGGTGCCCGCGCGCATGTAACCCACATCGACCGGGCCGCCATGGGCGTGGTCGTTGGCGACCGTCACCGCCGTGCTGTTGAGGCGTAGACGCACGGGCGAATCGATGTCGAGTTTGCCGTAGTCGAACGGGGCAAGAACGACATCGTCCATGGTATGGCCGGTTGCCGCCGCGGGAATCAAGCTGCGCACCAACAGCCGGGCGATCGAGGCGTTGCCATCCGGGAAGTGATAGATGTACGGCTCATCGAGAGCTGCGTCACGCTGATCGTTCAGGCCGAGAGCGGCGAAGCCCGGATAGCCGTTGGTCAACGCCTCGAACGCCGGGGTGATATCGGATCCCATGGCGAGGAGATCCTTCGTCGTACCGTCGAGGTACTTCACGGCCTCATCGCCGAGACCCGCATCCTTGCGCAGGTAGTCGCGGTAGCTGATCTTCCGCAAGTAGGCGATCTTCTCGGCCTTGGATTTTCCGGCGAGATAATCGCGCGGACTCTCGAACAGAGCGATGAGCCGCGTCCGTGCATCGTCGGACATCGGAAACTGAGCGATGACCGCCGCAATCGGCAAGGGTTCCAAATCGCTGTCATCCACATCGGCGCCGGTGACGATGGGAGTGCCGCGCACCACCTTATCCACGCCAAACGTCTCGCGATCGAAATACACTCCCTCCGCCAGGCCGAGCGACCGATAGAGTTTGCGGTCGAAGGCGGTATCCCAGCGTGTGCAATCTACGCCTAGCGCGCCGAGCAGCCGATTCACCGTCTTGCTGAACAGTGCCTTGGGCGATTGCAACGACTCGGTTCCTCCATAACCGAGCAGCAGACGGTCACCGACCCTAAATTCGTTGCGCTTGGCATGCCCGCCGAAATCATCGTGATTGTCGAGAATCAGAATGCGCGCAGCGGATCCGTGCGCTTCGCGGTAAAACCAGGCGGCCGCCAAGCCACTGATGCCGCCGCCCACCACGATCAGGTCGAAACTCTCCTCCATCGCGAGTCCGGAGACGTCGAAAGCCTTGCCCTCCCGACCGACCTGATGGGCGACTTCAAACGAGCCGGGATGGCTGCCCCGCAAACCGGTCAATGCCGGCGGATAGTAGCGCCCGGGATCCGCTTGCGCTTGCGCGCGTGGGGTGAGCCCTCCGGCAATCAGCAGCGCGGTGCCGCTCAGGAAGTCGCGGCGCGTGATGTGGGCGGGATCGTTAGTTCTTGCGCGAGGGGGTATGCCCATGACCATTGTGCGGAGCTTGATGTCCACGAATGGGATGCGGGCGGATCGCAATGACCGCCGGGCCCCAATACGCCTCGTTCGGATAATCCGCCGCGTTGTCATCGGGGGGCGCGGCCGGCTCCGCGGGCCTTGGCGAGTATCCCGTCTGGTACAAACCGTAACGCGCCGATGAACGGGTCGATGAGGCGTCCATGATATTGATCGGCCCCAATTGCCGAATGGAGGATTGCGCTCCGCAGCGTACGTCGGAGAAGGTGCGCTGACCGTTCACCATGCATTCCCAGACTTGACCGGCCGGCAAGGGGACGGGATTGGACGCCGCCGCCAAGGGCGGATTGGTGGTTGCCGCCGGCGGCGGCGGTGCGGTTAGCGGGGCGGCGCTCGGCCCATGGCTCGCCGAGGGAGTCGCCGCGGCGAGCGTCACCGCATCGGCGAGAGCCGTCGCAGCCGCCATTGCCGCGAGAACACCGACGAAGCCGCGCATTTTCTGCGGCGCCAGTCCGGCTAACAGCGTCTTCACCATCCTGTCATTCTACGGCGAAGAGCTACTGATCACTAGCCAAATCGCGCAAGATGATGGTTTGGTCGCAGAGGTTACCGCATGAATTTACTCATCCCCGAGCGCGATTTCGGCGGTTACATATTCGATTGCGACGGCACGCTGGCGGACACCATGCCATTGCACTATCGCGCATGGACACGGCTGGTCGCGGAACTCGGCGGCTCATTCCCGGAGGAGATCTTTTATCAATGGGGCGGAAAACCCACCGAGCAGATCCTGCGGCTCTTGGTCGATGAACAAGGGCTCGAAGTCGATGATCTGCACGCGGCCACGCAGCGCAAAGAGCAATACTTCTTGGAAATGCTGCACGAGGTCAAACCGATCGAGCCGGTGCTGCGCATTGCACGGCAGTGGTACGGCGTGAAACCCTTGGCGGTGGCCTCGGGCGGATTTCGACGGCAAGTCGAGCGCACGCTCGATGCGCTTGGAATTCGGTCCCTGTTCAATGCGGTCGTGTGCGTGGAAGACACCGCGCGCGCCAAGCCGTTTGCGGATCCGTTTCTCGAAGCCGCTCGCCGCTTGGACGTGCCGCCGTCCGAGTGTGTCGTCTTCGAAGACAGCCCGTTGGGGGTGCAGGCGGCAAAAGCCGCCGGTATGGAGTGCGTATTCGTACCGCGCACCGTAACAGGATCGTGACGAGAAGTTCACGAGGTCAACGCGCATGGCGGCGAGACGTTGATTTTACTGTAGGTTCAACTCATTCAAGGATCGCCGCCATGTACAAAATTGCTTCGATTGCATTGACTGCCGCTCTCGGCATTGCCGGTGTCGCCCAGACTCAGACCGCCGAGGCGCATCCTTACGTCAGCGTCGCGTATCCCGGCGCCGTGGTCGTCCAACCGTACGGCTATGTGCCGGCCTACTACGCGCCTTACTATTGGCACGGCAGGTACTGGCATCATGGGTATGAACGATACCGCTTCGATCACGGCCGTCACTGGGATCGTCGCTGATGCAGCCATCGGGCGCCTCCGCGGGGAGGCGCCCGATCTTGCATGCGGTATGCCGAGGTTCCGGGGCTGGACGTGTGCCGCAGTCTGAGGTCTAAGAACCGCCTTCCCAGTGTTTCGAGACGATCTCGCGACATCGATTTCGACGCACCGCGGAACTCGTGCCGTATGAGTTCCAGGGGGCAGATCGGTTGATTTGTGATTTCTTTGACGCGGTCGAACAGGCGTGCAAGCAAGAAGGCTTGGCGTTTGAATTTGACACCGAAGCCGTGGAACTCGAGACCGAGCTGGAGGACGACGATGACGCGACAATCACTGAATAGCCTACGCGAGGAGATGCGCGCAGTGGCGCGCGGGGAGCGCACGGCATCGCCGCTGCCGGCTGCACCGATACTATCCGCGTTGTCCAAGGAGACGCTTGAACTATTGGGAGTGCTCCTGCGAGAGAAGCCCTCGAGTGTTTCCGAACTGGTGACCCTCACGGGCCGTGCGCAGCCGAATATTTCCCGATCGTTGCAATTGCTCGCGAAGCTTCGCTTAATCCGCTTGGTGAAGGATGGTCGGGGAGTGCGTCCAGAGGCGATCGTCAAGGCACTGAAAGTGGATTTGGCAACCGGCACTTACGAAACGACCCCCGCTGCCTGAAACTGCAGCCTGATTAATGAAGCGCATTATTGACAATACGAGAATACTCGTAATATCGTATATCCATGAAGACACCCGAAGTCATCGGGGCCCTCAGCGCGCTCGCGCACGAGCATCGCTTGAGGATCTACCGACTCCTGGTCGAGCAAGGCCCGGACGGACTGTCCGCGGGCCGCATCGGCGAGCGGATTGGCCTGCTACCTTCCTCGTTGACGTTCCACCTGCAGAATCTACAGCGCGCCGGCCTGATCCTGCAGCAGCGGGTGAGCCGGCAGCTCATCTACAGCGCGGACTTTGACGTGATGAACGGACTCATCGGCTACCTCACCGAGAACTGCTGCGCGGCGAGCGGTGGAACCTGCGGCGAGGAGTGTGAACCCGTTCGTGCGAAGAAGAGCGCGAAGCGCGCCGTCAAAGCAGCATGACCTCGCTCGCAGATGCCATGAGCGCAGGCCCGGCGCCCGAGGCGGCGCAATGCTGCGTGCCGGGGCAGAGGTTCGCGCCCACAGCGGCGAGCCGCTGTGCCAAATGACGCAACGAATCTACAACGTCCTCTTTTTATGCACGGGCAACTCGGCGCGCAGCATCCTCGCCGAGTCGCTCTTGAACACTCTAGGTCAAGGCAAATTCCGCGCTTTCAGTGCGGGAAGCTTCCCCAAAGGCCAGGTGCATCCGCTGGCGCTCGACCTCATCGAACGAATGAACCTGCCGGCCGGGAATTTTCGCAGCAAGAGCTGGGATGAGTTCGCCGCACCCGGTGCACCAGCGATCGACTTCATCGTTACGGTCTGCGACAACGCCGCGGGCGAAGTGTGCCCCGTCTGGCCCGGCAAACCGATGACGGCCCATTGGGGCGTTGCCGATCCGGCAGCCGTAGAAGGGACCGACATGGAGAAAGCGGCCGCCTTCCGCAAGGCGTTCAAGGAACTCGAAGCTCGAATCAAACTCTTGACGAGTCTACCGATCGACTCGCTCGACCGCATGACGCTCACCGCGAAGCTTCGCGAGATCGGGAATAGCGAAGGCGCGACCCAGCTGTCGTGATGCGCCGTGCGCTCCTCGGTCCCATCAGCGGCGCGCACTTCAATCCCGCGGTGTCGCTCATCGAAGCGCTGCGCGGTAACTTGAGCGCGCGATTGGCAATCGGCTACACAATCGTTCAGATCCTGGGATGTGTCGCCGGTGCCTTCCTTGCGCATGCCATGTTCGAACTGCCGATCATCGAGACCTCGATCCGCATGCGGGCAGGCCCGGCGCAATGGCTGTCCGAGGCCGTCGCCACGGCGGGGTTGATTCTCGTCGTCATAGGCGCGACGAGCCCAAAGGAGGCGGCGTGGCAGTTAGCCGCCTGGATCGGCGCCGCGTACTGGTTTACCGCCTCGACCTCGTTCGCGAATCCTGCGATCACCATCGCCCGGGCGCTCTCCAACACCTTCGCAGGCATTGCGCCCAGCAACGCGCCAGCGTTCATCGCCTCACAGCTCGGCGGTTCGCTGATCGGCCTGGGGCTGGCCAAGTGGCTTCAAATTGGCGCCGCATCGATCCCTCGAGTCGAGAAGGCTCAGATCAAAGCCTGAAAAACCACAAAAAGGGCGGGCTTACTTAACTCGCGGTTGCACCTGTATCGAGTGAGACAAGCCTCCTCGCCGCGGAGTCATTCAAAAAATGACAAACGCCATCCTCCGAAATGCGAATCGTCAATATATCCGTGTTCGAGTCATCCGATCCGACATGCACGTGGGGCAAATCATGTGTCCACGGATCGTACTTGAGTAATAGAATCGAACCCTGTTCATTGTCACGTACAGCGGTAATGTACACGGCGCTGTCCTTGGCGATTATTTCGCAGTCAGTGCGGACGACTGTGAACGTGATTCCGGCGGGATCATGAACCTGAGCAAGGAAAGTCGTTACGCATGCTGGTGAATAGCCGCCCACTACGGGCGTCAACCCGAAGTACGCGATCGGTAGCCACGGCCTCATGAATCACCCAAAGTCCCGGTTGAGCGGCGCGCGTCCGCTCCGACGCTGGCTAAGTCCATCAAACACCCTAATCGTGAAACCATTGATAGTAATGACCAAAAATATGATGCACCTCAAGCTTATCTATACCTAGCTCGGTTGCACCCGGCCCATTAGTCCAAGCCTTGCTGCGCTGATGGGGCGGCAGCGCAATTTCGCCAGAAGGGTCGTAAACAAGCCCAGACGTCAGGCTCCCAAATCCGTCGATATCGGCCTGCCCAAGACGCGAGCGTTGCCCGCTGCTCTTGGCCTCAGCATAAGACTGTTGCAATTCATGGCGGTAATAGACGACCTTCAACACATTGGCCGCCCATCCAACCGGAGAATTTACCGGGTTCGGAAAGATCCCAATCGCAAATACCAGCGGCACAGCACAGACGAGGGATAACCCGGAAAGCCAGTGACGACGCCAGTAAAAAAACGAAAGCGCCGTGATTGCGAGAAGCAACCCTACCGGAATAGCCCCAAATCCGTAGAACAAGCCGGCGACTAAAAGAAGTGGCGGCAAGGACCTGGCCGCCACGCTTACGATCAATAACACAACGAAGAGCGTGATTCCCGGAACCAGCAACTGGACAGTGCTACGCAAGACGGCGTGCCTTCAACGTTGCTCGAAAAATGTATTCCATGTTCTCCTCATCGAGATCGACCCGATTGTCGTCAGTCGTTCGCAATATCCTCCGCAAAAGTGGCATCACTATGGCAACGCCGCGATCTATTGTGGAACATGTTTCGGTGCGGCTCGATGTCAGGAAACGGGCGTAGATTTCGTCCCGCTGACGGATCGGCGTTGTCTGGGACCTGCCAGATTAAAGTCCGTCAACGTTTACAATATCTCAAATACAACCATCCATTTCATTTTGATGGTCCCAGCATAGTCCTGGCCGCAGCTACTGTTATGTGGCCTTTCCGGACTACATTGCCAGCCGCCGCTAGCACTTACGAGGATCGCGCACAAAACGATCAGGGGCACATAAGTATCGCAAACACCCGTCAGGCGTCCAAGAGCCAAGCCAGGCCGACGGGCTGTCCGCGAGGGTGACACCGTCGTCGACGCGCAGCATGGATCGTCGCTTGATGAGGTCGCGTGCGAGTTCGACATCAGTCAAGAAACCGTGTAACAGTACCTGCGAGCGTCGGCATAGCCACCACGGGACTGGACCTACTTTACATGCGGATACGACCTCTTAACTTCCGAATTTTCACCCTCGTTGGCGCTTTCGCTCTCGCCCTTACGTCGGCGTACGGGCTGGATCTCGGCGGATATTCGGTCGTTCGGTTGCACGGTGGTCTCAATAATTTGCCGCTCGCTTTTGCCGGACACCGTATCTCCGTAGTGATTGGACACCGCGAGAATTTCAACGCTCACAGTTTCGATGTGGTCACGTTTTATCTTTCCAACGGGGCGCCTTCTCAGGGTCTCGACATCGTCGGGGTCTGGGATAAAGACGAGGAAGAACTGACGGAGCATGCCTCCGGAGGAGCGGACTGCCTGCTCCATGACTTTCGCTTGCTTGGTTCTGACCGAGGAGTCACTCCGATGCTGATAGTTGCGGACCGACCTCTTTTGACGTCATTCACCGATAATGCGCCGGTGTCGTTCAAGTTCTATGCTCTCAAGCAAAAAACCGATGGACTTCCCGGTGGACCGGCTTACTGGTTCGACCTGGTGGAAACGCACACATCCAAAACCGAGTATTGTGATGTCGGAGTCGCGTTATCGCGGGAATTGGGGCTGGGCGATTACCGAACAGCGCCTCGGCCGGACGGTTATTGGAATTCGCCCAACGCTATATCTTCGAGTGGGCGCTGATAACAAGCCAATGCAGACTACCGGTGCCCGCGCTGTGCTGTAACTTTAGTTACCTGGATGCTGCAACTTTTCCACCGCCGCCGTGTTTTGAGGGTGGAGCGAGAGGGAAGATTGCAATGCGAACCATGACCGATTTCTATTTTCATCAAGCGTTGCCCGTGCTGCGCCGCAATCCCAAGCTGACGGCCATGATGGTGTATTCGGCCGGCATTTGCATTGCCGTATCGATCGCCGCGCTCGCTCTATCTCGAGTCACGCCGCGGGCTGCCGTCGTACCGGCGGACTCTCCGAACCGACAAGTCATTCAAATTCGAGCACTCATATGAACAACCATGTAAACAAACTCCTGTTGATGATCGCCATCGCCGCCCCGCTCGCCCTGTTGTCCGGCGAGAGCCATGCCAAGGGGTGTTTGAAGGGTGCTGCCGTCGGCGGCGTCGTAGGCCACGTGGCCGGTCACCATGCCGTCGTCGGTGCGGCGGCCGGGTGCGTCATCGGGCATCATCAAGCCAAGATGAAGGAAAAAGCCGACCGCCAGGCTGCTGCGCCTTCCGCGGACAAGCCGACGGGTCCGGCGCAGCCAAATCCTGCGCCGATCACCTGACCATTCATTTCCCGGGTTAAACTACCGGGCTGGTTCACGCCCGGTGGTTTCGTGGTCGAAAGAGAAAATGCGTTGTTTTTGCGCCGCCCGCTCGACCTGCGCGCGGCCACCTTGGTCGTCATGCTGTGCCTCGTATGGGGCTTTCAACAGGTCGCGATGAAGGGCGTTGCGGCGACTGTGCCACCGGTGATGCAGCTCGCGATTCGCTTCGCCGGCGCCTCGCTATTTTTCGGACTGTGGATATTCATCCGCGAGGGGAGCCGCGCGTTCGCCGACGGCACCTTGCCGAGCGGCCTATTGCTCGGGTTGCTGTTTTCGCTCGAGTTCATCTTGGTGGGCGAGTCGCTCCTGCATACGACCGCCGCGCACTCGGTGGTTTTTCTGTACACAGCGCCGATCTTCACAGGGCTGGGATTGCAGTTCCTGCCCGAAGAGCGCCTGAGCCGGCTGCAATGGACCGGAATCGGCGTTGCATTTTTCGGCATCGTGGTGGCGTTCCTCGGATTCAGCGGCCGCATCGTCCCCCAGCTCTTGTGGGGCGATGCGCTCGCGCTCTTGGGAGGCGTGAGCTGGGGCTTGAGCACCGTCGTGTTGCGCCGCGGCCGCGTGGGCGGCGCGGCGACGATCAAGACCGTCTTTTATCAAGTGGCGATTGCCACGTTCGTGCTGGGCGTATTTGCCGCAGCGACCGGACAGACCCAGGTCGAGCTTTCCACGCTGACGATCTTATCGTTGGTATTTCAAACGCTGGTCATCGCCATTTCCAGCTACCTCGTCTGGTTTTGGCTGTTGGGGCGCTATTTGACTTCGCGACTCATGCTGCTATCGCTGCTCACGCCGCTGTTCGGAGTACTGTTCGGGGCCGTTTTACTGCGCGAGCCGATCGAGTTGCGCTTTGCGCTCGGCGCCGCGTTGGTGTTGACGGGAGTCCTGATCGTGAATTTTCGCAGTCTCTTGCCACGCGAGCCGCACGTGGCGGTGCCCAGCTCGTGAATCACCAAGCCATGCTCGACATCGCCATCGAAGAGGCCCGCTTGGGATTCGATGAGGGTGGGATACCGATCGGCGCCGCACTGTTTCACAAGGACGGTACGCTGCTGGGCCGTGGGCACAATCGGCGCGTGCAGGAGAACGACCCGTCGGTCCACGGCGAGACCGATGCGTTTCGCAAAGCCGGCCGCCAGCGCCGCTACCAGGACACCATCATGGTCACGACGCTCGCGCCGTGCTGGTACTGCAGCGGCCTCGTCCGGCAGTTCCAAATCGGCACATTGATCGTCGGGGAGTCGCGCACGTTTCGCGGCGGGATCGATTGGCTGCGCGAGCACGGAGTCGAGGTCATCGACCTGGGCTCGGCGGAGTGCGAAGCGTTGCTCAAGGCCTTCATCGAGCGGCACCCCGACGTCTGGAATGAGGATATCGGCGAATGCGAGAGCGCGATCGGGAGCGGGCTGGCGGACAATTAGCAATTTGTGCGCGCCGGCCTGGCAATCCCCGACTGGGTGCTTGAAAATACGACGATTGCGTGGAACTCCATGAGAGGGCAAGCATGGCAACGGGTTGGGCGGGTGACGGTGCGGTGCAGGACCAGATTGACGCGACGTTGAAGGACGCGGTCAGCCGGGTTCGCAGCCGGCTGCCTCAGGGCCCCTCGTTGACACATTGCGCGGAGTGCGACACCGAGATTCCCGAGGCACGGAGAAACGCCATTCAAGGGGTTCGCCTCTGCGTGTCGTGTCAGAGCGCCCATGATCGAGACGCCGCCGAATTCAGCGGCTATAACCGGCGCGGCAGCAAGGACAGTCAGCTGAGATGATGGCCTGGGCAGCGTGCGCGTTGTCGCTATGCGGCGTGGCTGCGCCCGCTTTGGCGTGGAGCGACGAGGGTCACGAAGTCATTGCCCTGATAGCGGATCACTATATGCAGCCCGCGGTGCGTGCCAGGGTGCAGGCCATTCTCGGCGAGCCGATGGACCGCGAAGCGAGTTGGGCGGACCGGTACCGCGACGCTGATCGCAACACCACGAAAGAGCACTACAACCAAACGCGCAGCTGGCATTACGTGAATCTGGAGCTCGACGGTCCGGATTTGACGGCTGCGTGTTTTGGCAGGCCGCCGTTGCCCAAAGACACCGTGGCGTCCAATGGGCCCGCCGATGACTGCATCGTCGATAAGATCGATCAATTCGCGGCGGAACTCGCGAATCCGGCCACCAATGCGCCGGAGAGACGATTGGCGCTCGAATTTCTGCTGCACTTCGTGGGCGACCTGCACCAGCCGCTGCACTCCAGCGACGATCACGACCGGGGCGGGAATCAAAAATTCGTGAGCGCGCCGGGGATCGCCGGAAACAATCTGCATCACTATTGGGACGAGGAGTTTGTCGAACGCTTGGGAAGCGGGGAGGCCGCCATTGCGAGCCAACTGATTGCCGAAATCACCGATATTCAACGCGCGCAATGGGTCGCCGGTACCGCCGCCGACTGGGCCATGGAAACCTATGCCATCGCCAAACGACACGCCTATGGCTCGCTGCCGCCACCGGACAGCCCAAACCACTACACGTTGTCCGCGGCTTATGTCGACGACGCAACCCTGGTAACCCAGGAACAATTGAGCAAGGCCGGCGTGCGCCTTGCGGCCGTACTGAACCGCGCCTTCGCGGGCTCGTGAGGTAGGCGCTGGAATTAGAACCTATTGGCGCAACGGGGCGGTGGCACGCACCCCCGCTGCCGGGCTTTCCAGCGCGCTCAAGAGGCGCCGATTCCGTTCAATTCGCGAAGGTCATTCTCCGACAGCGTCAGCGCCACGGAGCCTAAGTTCTCGCGCAGGTGGGCGACGGACGACGTACCGGGGATGAGCAGAATATTCGGCGCGCGTTGCAGCAGCCACGCCAGAGCCACCGCCATCGGTGTGGCGTTGCGGCGGGCGGCGACCGAGTTCAGTGTGTCTGACTGCAGCGGCGAGAACCCGCCCAGCGGAAAGTACGGTACATAGGCGATGCCTTCGCGGGCCAAGTCGTCGATCAGCGCATCATCGTCGCGATGCGCGACGTTGTAATGGTTCTGTATGCAGACGATGTCGCAGATCCGGCGTCCTTCCTCGACTTGGGTGGGAGTGACGTTGCTCAACCCGATGTGACGCACCAAGCCCTGCCGCTTAAGGTCCGCCAGAATCGTGAGCGGTGCCTCGATCGAGCCCTCGGCGGGGTGATGCGCGTTGAACATGCTGCGCAGGTTGACGACCTCGAGCACATCGAGTCCTAGATTGCGCCGATTGTCGTGCACGGCCTGAGTCAATTCTGCGCGCGAAAAGGCTGGAATCCACGATCCATCGGCGCCGCGTCGGGCGCTCACCTTGGTGACGATGACCAGATCTTCGGGATACGGATGCAGCGCTTCCCGGATGATCCGGTTGGTGACGTGCGGTCCGTAGAAATCGCTGGTGTCTATGTGATTCACGCCGCTTGCGACCGCTTCGCGGAGTACCGCCAGCGCCGCGGCATGATCCTTGGGCGGCCCAAATACGCCCGGCCCCGCGAGTTGCATGGCGCCGTAGCCAAGGCGCCTTACGAGGCGATGGCCGAGTTTGAAGGTGCCGGATTCACTGATACTGGGCATGGGTGAGATTCCTGTTGACCTCGACCACCGCGTCCGGAAACTGATTCTGCAAATCGCTCACCAGCATTTCCGGGTCATCCCCCACCATGATCGAGCGAATCAGGTGCTCGGATGCGGCGATGATGACGAAGCCGAGTGAATACGGCGCGATGGCAAAGCCGATGGTCGCGGCGGTTCTGATGAGCGGAATGAGCACGTCGGCCGGTCGCGCTTTCACATGGTCGGTATTGAATGTCGCAGTACACATATCATTTCTCCGTATCGTCGCCCTACCGCTAACCCTGGAAAGGTGGTCTAATAAGAAGCGGAGGGCGGCTCCGAATAATATACGGAGGAAGCCTCCGTTTTGCAAGTGCTGTTTCAGGAGTGGACGATTGAACGCAGATCCAAAGACGGCGGCCCAGGCAGCGCGCAAGCCGCGTTGCGATGGCGCCCGGAATCGGCAATTGCTGATCGATGCCGCCAAGACCGGGTTCGCGGACATAGGTCTCGATGTGAGCTTGGAAGACATCGCGCGGCGCGCCGGGGTCGGTATCGGCACGCTGTATCGCCACTTCCCGAACAGAGAAGCGGTGGTGGAGGCGGTTTACCGGCGCGAAGTCGAGCAACTGGCCGAAGCAGTGCCACACCTACTCAAGAATTTTCCGGCGGGCGAAGCTTTGCATAAGTGGATGCACCTATTCATCGATTACATCGCCACAAAGCGTTTGATCGCACCGTCCTTGGCAGCGGCGGCAGGCCGCACTCCGACGCTCCATTCATGCGCTGTCGAGATCATCACGGATGCGCTTTCGGGACTCGTGCAGCGCGCCATCGCAAGCGGCGATGTACGCAAGGATATCGCTCCGTCAGACTTGCTGCGCGCGCTGGTTGGAGTGAGTTATGGGAATCCCGACAAAGACTGGGAAGCGAGCGCGCGGCGGCTCGTCGACATTCTGATGGATGGCCTGCGTCGTCCTCGGATCACTTGAGATCGCTCGCCGACCAACCGCCGCCCAGATCGCCGATCAGCGATACGGTGTCGATCAAGCGCTGCTGCCGCACGTTGAGCGCGTTTTCCTCCGCGCTGAATTGCGTGGCTTGCGCGGTCGCCGCGGTAGTGTAATCGACGGTGCCCGCCTGGTACTCGTTGAACGCAATCTCAGCGCCGCGCGTGGCATCGCGCACCAGCGACTCGAGCACCTCGGCCTGCTGGCCGAGAATGCGCAGGCCTGACAGATCATCCTCCACATTCTGCAATGCCGTGAGGACGGTGCCGCGGTAAGCGGCCACCGCCGCTTCGTAGGCGGCCTTGGCCGCGGCCACCTCGCCGTGGCGTTCGCCGAAGTCGAGAATGGTTTCGCCGGCGTCGGCGCCCAAGGACCAGACATGGTTGGCGGCGTGCAGCAAACCGTGGAGCGGCGATTGCGTGAAGCCAGCCGACGCCGACAGCGTCAGCGTGGGATAGTAGGCCGCCACCGCCACGCCGACCGCGGCATTTTCCGCCGCCATCTGCCGCTCGGCGACGGCGATATCCGGCCGCCGCTGCAGCAGCGTCGAGGGCAGGCCCACCGGCACTTGCGGCAGCTTCGGTATGGAGTTGCTTGGAGGAATATCGAGGTCCTCCGGATTCTTGCCGACCAGGACGCCGATGGCGTGGGCGTATTGCGCGCGCGCAACGCCGAGTGAGATCAGGCTGGCCTGCGCGCTCTCCAGCTGGGTCTGCGCCGTCAGCACCGAGGAGGGCGGGGTGGTGCCGGCCGCGCCCTGGTTGCTGACAACGCGGAGATACTCTTTGTAGGCGTCTACGGTTTTCTGGGTGAGACCGATGTTGGCGTCGGTGATGCGCAATTCGATGACGGTCGTCGCCAGTGTGGTTTGTTCGGACAGCGTCGCGCTCGCCAGGGTCGCCGCGCTCGCCTGCGCGGTGGCCTTGCTTTCTTCGATGGTGCGACGAACCTTGCCCCACAGGTCCGGTGCCCAGCTGACATTGCCCTCGAGCGAGCCGGCCGTCACCGACCCGCGGCCGACGCTGACGGTGGTGCCGCCGGCGGTCGTACCGCCGATCGTGGTACCGCCGACTGTGGTGCCCCCGACCGTGGTGTTGGTAACGCTGTTGCCGGGGCTATGCTGCTTGGTGGCCGACCCGGTAATCCCCAGCGTCGGGAACAGTGCGCTCCGAGCCACTTGAACCTCGGCCAATGCTTGTTGGTAGTTGGCGTAGTCCTGACGCACGGTTTGGTTCGACACCGACACCTGCGGTTCGAGCTGATCGAGCAGCGGATCGTCGAACGCCTTCCACCATTCGCCCTTGGGTGAGTCGGCCGCCGGCGCCGCCACGGTCCAGCCCGGCAATTCCTTGAACTGCGCCGGCACGGGCGCCTCCGGGCGATGATAGTTGGGCCCGACCATGCAGCCGCCGAGTAACAGCGAGGCGATGGCGGGCAGGCTCGAGCGAGCGAACGGGATCGTGCGGGTGTTGCGGGTGGTTCTCATGTCGATGCGCTCGCGCCGCCAGGGTTTGGGCCGGTGTTCGGGCTAGGGGTTTGGTTCGGGCTCGACCGATTCCACGGCATGGTGGCGGACCACCGGGCCAGCCGTGCGCGCAAGCGGTCGAGATACAGGTAGATCACCGGCGTCGTGTACAGGGTGAACACCTGGCTCAAGATGAGGCCACCCATGACGGTGATGCCGAGCGGCTGGCGGAGTGAGGCGCCTTGGCCGATCCCGATCGCGAGGGGTACGGCGCCGAGCACCGCGGCGGCGGTGGTCATCATGATGGGACGCAGGCGCACCAGGGCGGCCTCGTGGATGGCCTTGCGCGACTCCATTCCTTCGTCACGCTGCAAATGCAGCGCGACGTCGATCATCATGATGGCGTTCTTCTTGACGATACCGATCAATAGAATGATGCCGATCATCGCGATCACCGAGAACGGCGTGCCGAACAGCAATAACGCGAGCGTCGCACCGATCCCCGCCGACGGCAGCGTCGACAAAATCGTGACCGGATGAATGGTGTTCTCGTAGAGGATGCCGAGCACGATATAGACCGCCGCCAGCGCGGCGGCAATCAGCAGCGGCATGCTCGACATCGACTGCGCATACACCTGGGCGGCGCCGGCGAAATTGCCATGGATGGAGGCGGGCAGACCCAATTGCCGCGATGCCTGATCGATCTCCTCCGTCGCCTTGCTCAACGAGCCGCCGGGCGGCAGGTTGAACGAAATGGTGGCGGCCACGAGGCCCCCCTGGTGGCTGACCTGAGTGGCGGTGTGATTGCTGATCGAGGTGGCGAGCGCCGCGAACGGCACCAGCGTTTCGGCCGCGGTGCTGTCGGCGCTGCCGCTGGAACTGCCGCCCTTGGCATTGGAGATGGCATTGGTCAGCTGGTTGGCCTCGGCGTTGGAGTTCTGCGAATTGGTGGCCGACGTGGCCGATGCCGTCGTCACCGCCGCTGCCGGCGTGACCGCCTTGACGGTGCTGCCGGGCATCTGGGTTTGCTGCGTGCCGCTCGGATTGCCGGCGGCGGTGCTGAAGCGGATTCGGTCGATGCCTTGCGGATACTGCCAATACGCGGGCGCCACCTCCATGACGACGAAGTATTGATTGATCTGGTTGTAGATGGTCGACACCGTGCGCTGACCGAAGGCGTCGTACAGCACATTGTCGAGCTGGTTGGGTGCAAACGTATAGCGCGCGGAGGTGGCGCGGTTCATGTTGACGTAGATCTGCAGGCCGTTCTGTTGCAGGTCCGAATTCACGTCGGTGATCTGGCTGCGGTCGTGGCTCAGCGCCGTCACCAGCTGCGGCACGTCCTTGAACAGCTCGTTGCTGTCATCGCTGGTCAGTGTGTACTGGTATTCGGCCGCCGATTGCCGGCCGCCGATGCGTAGGTCCTGCGCGGCCTGCAGGAACAGTCTTGCGCCGGACACGGCATTGAGCTTCGGCCGCAGACGATTCACCACTTCAGTCGCGGACAGCTTGCGTTGCGACAGGGCTTTCAGCTCGATGAACAAATTCGCGGTATTGAGCGCGCGGCCGCCGGTGAAACCCGCCACCGAGGCGACAGCGGGGTCCTGCTGTACGATGGCCTGCAATTGCGCCAGCTTGTGCTTCATGGCCTGGAAGGAGATGCTCTGGTCGGCGATGATCTGGCCCTGCAGAATGCCGTTGTCTTGCTCCGGGAAAAACGTCGATGGTAATAGCCGGAACAGGAACACATTGAGCACGATGAGCCCGATCAGGGTCAATCCGACCAGCAGCGCATGGTCGAGCACGGCGGTGAGCGAGCGGCCGTAGGCATTCTTGAAGCGTTCGAATTGCCGTTCGCTCCACACCGCCCAGCGTGCCTTGGAGTGCAGCCCCTTGCCGTGCTTCAGCAGATACGCCGCCATGGTGGGCGTGACGGTGAGGGAGATCACCAGCGAGATCAGGATGGCGATGGACAGCGTCACCGCGAATTCGTGGAACAGCAGTCCGACTATCCCGGGCATGAGCAAAATGGGCAGGAACACCGCGATCAGCGATAGGCTCATCGAGATCACCGTGAAACTCACCTCGGCGCTGCCGCGCAGCGCCGCTTGGTGCACGTCCTCACCCGCCTCGACATGGCGCACGATGTTCTCGAGTACCACCACCGCGTCGTCGACCACGAAGCCGGTGCTGATGGTGAGCGCCATCAAGGACAAATTGTCCAGGCTGTAGCCGAGCAGATACATCGGCCCGAAGGTGCCGATGATGGACAGCGGCAGCGCCACCGCCGGCACCAGGATGGCGCGCGGCGATTGCAGAAAAACGAACACCACGCCGATCACCAGCACCACCGCAATGAACAAGGTGCGCTCGGTATCGCCCACCGCGGCGTTCACGGATTGCGAACGGTCGACCGCGATATTGACGTGCACGCTGTGCGGCAACGTCGCCTCGATCGCCGGCAGCACCTTGCGGATCTGGCCGACGGTTTTCACTATGTTGCCGCCGGGCAGGGGATAGACGATGACCAGCACCGCCTCCTTGCCGTTGAACAAACCGGCGTTGCGGATGTTCTCGGCCGAGTCCTCGACGTCGGCAACGTCGCGCAGCAGCACCGCCGCGCCGTTGCGGTAGGCCACCACCAGGTCGCGGTACGGCGCGGCCTTGTTGATCTGATCGTTGGAGAGCACTTCGTAGCGCTGTCCGCCTTCATCGATGTGGCCCTTGGCGCTGTCGGCGTTGGCGGCGCTGATGGCGGCGCGCACGTCTTCCAGGCCGATGCCGTAGCTGTTCAACTTGTCGGGCTGCAATTCCACCCGTACCGCCGGCAAGGCGCTGCCGCCGAGAGTGATCTGTCCCACGCCGTCGACCTGGGACAATTGCTGCTGCAGCACCGAATCGGCCGAATCGTAGAGCTGTGCCGGAGTGAGCGTGTCCGAGGTCAGCGCCAGCACCATGATGGGCGAATCGGCCGGGTTGTATTCGCGATAAGTCGGGTTGTTGCGCAGGGTGGTCGGCAGGTCGGCGCGGGCCGCTTGAATCGCCGCCTGCACGTCGCGCGCGGCGCCGTTGATGTCGCGGCTCAGGCCGAATTGCACGGTGATTTGGGCCGTGCCCACCGAGCTCTGCGAGGTCAGTTCGTTGACGTCGGCGATCGAGGCCAAGCGCCGTTCCAGCGGCTCGGCGACGGTCGAGGCCATGATGTCGGGGCTCGCGCCGGCCATGTTGGCCTGCACCACGATGACCGGAAACGTGATGTTGGGCAGCGGCGCCACCGGCAAATGGAAGTATGCCAGCGTTCCGGACAAGAGGATGGCGACCGCCAGCAAGGTGGTCGCCACGGGCCGCTGAATGAACAGCCCTGGAATGTTCATGGCGGCGGTCCGCTCGAGGGTGCGGGCGCGGGTGCGGGCGAAGCCGCAGCCGAGGGCTGCCCATCGGGCGGCTTGCCCTTGAAGCGCAGCGCCAGGCGGTCGAAGAACAAATACACCACCGGCGTGGTGAAGAGGGTGAGCAGCTGGCTCACCGCCAGGCCGCCGATGATGGCGAGACCGAGCGGTCGGCGCAGTTCGGAGCCCGTGCCTGTGCCCACCAGCAGGGGCAGCGCGCCCAGCATCGCCGCGAGCGTGGTCATCAAGATCGGCCGGAAGCGCAGCAGCGAGGCCTCGAAAATGGCCTGTACCGGCGGCTTGCCCTGCTGACGCTCGGCCTCGAGCGCGAAGTCGACGATCATGATGGCGTTCTTCTTGACGATGCCGATGAGCAGCACGATGCCGATGATGCCGATCACATCGAGGTCACTGCCCGCGATCATCAATGCCAAGAGCGCGCCGATGCCGGCCGAGGGCAGCGTCGAGAGAATGGTCACCGGATGCACGAAACTCTCATAGAGGACACCGAGCACGATGTACACGGCCACCAGCGCGGCCATCAACAGGAACACTTCGCTCGACAGCGAATCCTGGAAGGCTTGAGCGGCGCCCTGGAACGAGGAAGTGATCGAGGGCGGCAGGTGCACGGCGCGCTCGGCCGCATTGACTTCTTCCACCGCCTTGCTGAGCGAGGCGTCCTTCGCCAGATTGAACGAGATGGTGACGGCGGGAAACTGCGCGAGGTGGCTGATCACCAGCGGCGACTTGGTGATCTTGATCTTGGCGATACCCTTGAGCGGCACCTGCCCGGCGCTGCTGGTCTGGCTCGGCAGGTACAAGTCACCGAGCGACGCCACGGTCGGCAGGCTCGTGGGTTTTGCGACCAATATCACCCGGTACTGGCTCGACTGATCGAAGATGGTGGAGACGATGCGCTGGCCGAGTGCGTCGTACAGGGCATTGTCGATGGTGGCCGGCGTGATGCCGTAGCGCGCCGCCAATTGCCGGTTGACCTCGACGTCGACGCTGAGACCGTCGTTATTCAGATCGCTCGCCACATCGGTGATCGACGGAATCTTTTTCATGCGTGCGATCAACTCGGGCACGTATTGCAGGAACGCCTGCTGACTGGGGCCCCGCAGCACGAACTGGTACTGGTTCGGCGAAATCGTGGTGTCGAGGGTCAGGTCCTGCTCGGGCTGCATATACAGGGCGATGCCGGAGACCTTGCTCACCTCACCCTGCAGCCGCCGCACGATTTCGGCCGCGCTGGAGGATCGATCGCCGCGCGCCTTGAGATTGATCAGAAACCGGCCGTTGTTGAGCGTGGTATTGGTGCCGTCGATGCCGACATAAGAGGTGAGCCCGGTGACATCGGGGTCCTCCAAGATGGCGTCCGCCAACGCCGCCTGGCGCTCCACCATCGCCGAGTACGACACGGAGTTGTCGGCGATGCTGATGCCCTGGATCACGCCCACGTCCTGCACCGGGAACAGGCCTTTCGGGATGGTGATGTAGAGAATCACGGTCAGCGCGAGGGTAGCCAGAAAAATGAGCAGGGTCAGCGTCTGGCGTGCCATGACGAAGTGCAAGCCGCGCTCGTACGCCTTCAGGGTCTTGTCGAACAAACCCTCGCTGTAGCGCTCGAAGCGGCTCGGTTTGCGGTCTGCCCGCGAGCGGAGCAGGCGGGCGCACAGCATGGGCACCAAGGTCAGCGAGACCACCCCGGAGATCACGATGGTGATCGCGAGGGTGACCGCGAATTCGCTGAACAGCCGTCCGATCACGCCACCCATGAACAGGAGTGGGATCAGCACGGCGATCAGCGAGACGGTGAGCGACAGTATGGTGAAGCCGATCTGCCCCGCGCCCTCGAGCGCCGCCTGCAGAGGCGTCTTGCCCTCCTCGAGGTAGCGCACGATGTTCTCGATCATCACGATCGAATCATCGACCACGAAGCCGGTGGCGATGATCAACGCCATCAGCGACAGGTTGTCGATCGAGTAGTGCAGCTGGTACATCACCGCGAGCGTGCCGATCAGCGAGACCGGCACGGAAATGCTCGGGATGATGGTGGCCGGCACATTGCGCAGGAACACGAAGATCACGAGCACAACCAACGCGATCGACAGCCCGAGCTCGAATGCGGCGTCCGACACGGAGGCGCGGATCACACCGGTGCTGTCGGCGACGATCTCGACTTTCATTCCCGCCGGCAGGGTCGACTCGAGCGCCGGCAGCGCCTTCTTGATCTGGTCCACCGTGGCGATCACGTTGGCGCCGGGCTGCCGCTGCACGTTGAGTACGATGGCCTGGGTCTTATCGTACCAGGCGCCTTGTTCGGTGTTCTGCGCCGCCTGGCTGACACTCGCCACATCGCGCAGCAGCACCGGGGCGCCGTTCTGATACGAGACCACGGTGTTCAGGTAATCCTCGGGATCCTCGATCTGGTCGTTGCCATTGATCGTGTAGTCGAGGCTGGGCCCGTCGAAATTGCCTTTAGGCTGGCTGACGTTGACGTTCGAAATCAACGACCGCAGATCGTCGATGTTGAGGCCATAGGCGGCCAACTTTTGCGGATCCGCCTCGACGCGCACCGCCGGCACATTGCCGCCCGCCGGCGTCACCAAGCCGACTCCCGGTACTTCGGAGATCTTGGCGCCCAGCCGATTGTTGGCGACATCCTGCAGCTGGGTCAGCGACATCGAGGTGGAAGTCACGGCCAACGTGAGAATGGGTTGATCCGCCGGATTGACCTTCGCATAGGTCGGCGGCGCCGGCAGTCCCGCGGGCAGCAGGCTATTGGCCGCATTGATCGCCTCTTGCACGTTTTGTTCGGCGACATCGAGGTTCAGCGTCAGCGCGAATTGCAGTGTGATCACCGAGGCACCGGCGGAACTGCTCGAGGTCATCTGCTGCAAACCGGGGATCTCGCCGAGCTGCACTTCGAGGGGGGCGGTGACCGTGCTGGCCATCACGGTGGGACTCGCTCCCGGATAAAAAGTCTGCACCTGGATGGTGGGATAGTCGACGTCGGGGAGGGAGGAGATCGGCAGGAAGCGCATGGCGACCATGCCTACCAGCACCAAGGCCACCATCAGCAGCGATGTAGCCACCGGCCGGAGTACGAACAGGCGAGAAATGTTCATCGGGTCGAGGTAGCCGCTCGCGTCGCGCTCAGCGCGCTGAGGCCGCTGCGTCGCTCGAGGCTCGCTTGCCGTTCCGTTGTTTTCCGCCCGCGGGTGCCGCCGCGCCGGGCGGAGGTTTCGGCGCGGAGACCTTGATCTTGGCGCCATCGCTCAAGCGGTCCATGCCGTCGGTCACGACGATTTGACCCGCGGCGAGCCCCGACTGGATCACGGTATTCTTGCCGTCGCTCGGGCCCCGCGTCACCTTGTGCACGGACACCGTTTGGTCGGAGTCGACCAGATAAACGAAATCTCCCGGCGCCCCACTTTGTACGGCCGCCGTCGGCACGAGCACGGCATTCTGCAAGGTTTCGACCAGCAGGTTGACGTTGACGAACTCGTTGGGAAAGAGCGCCTCATCGTCGTTGGCAAAGGTGGCGCGCAGAGTGACGGTGCCGGTGCTGGTCGCCATCTGATTGCTGATGGCGTATAGCGTGCCGGCCGCGAGCTCGGCGGTATTGTCGCTGTCATAAACCGTGACCGGCAGTTTGGCGCCGGAATTGAAGCGCTGCAGGACCTGGGCCAGCGAGTTTTGCGGTACCGTGAATTCCACCGTGGTCGGCTTCATGGTGGTTATCGTGACGATGCCCGGCGAGCTCGACTGCGTCACGTAGTTGCCCGGATCGACCAGGCGCAAGCCCACGCGGCCCGCGACCGGCGCGGTGATGCGGCAATACGCGAGGTCGAGATCGTACTGCGCGATACTCGCGCGGTCCGATTTCACGGCGGCCTCGTCCTGTTGCACCGTGAATTTCTGGTCCACATAGGTCTGCTCGGCGATCGATTTCTGCTGGTTGAGCTTGGTGTAGCGGTCCAGATCGGAACGCGCCTGATCCAGACTCGCCTGATCCTTGGCGAGCTGTGCTTCCGCCTGCTGCTTGTCGATCTCATACTGGCGCGGGTCGATCTGCGCGAGGAACTGTCCCTTGGCGACATCCTGGCCTTCCCGGTAGCCGACAGCGGTGAGGTAGCCGCTCAACTGCGGGAGCACATTGACCGTGGCATTCGGCGTGACCGTGCCGAGTTCGCTCAAGATCACCGGCATGTCGCCCAGGGTGGCGGCCGCCACGCTCACGACCTGGGCCGGCGGGGGGCCCTTGGCTTTCTTGCCGGCGAAGAGGTGAAACAGCACCAGGATCACCGCCACTACGAGCGCGAGCACCCCGATGATCAATCCCCAGCGCTTCTTCTTGGGGTGTGCGGCCTCGTTGGCCATGGTTTCCATGAATGAATTCAATCCGCACGGAATGGTAAACGCAATCCGAAATACACGCCTTTTCATAAGTTTGCAATCGGCAGTGGCGCCAGCAGCCGTGCGTCGTGGTTCGTCGGGTATCATAAAGGATTAGGTCCAACCGTATTGCAGAGGCACGCCATGACGACCGGCACGATGGAGTTCGATGGAATCGAGTATCCGGACGGCGAGGCCTCCGATCCGGTTGCGCTCGGTTTGATGCAGGGATCGCCGCCGCCTGTCGCGAAGCGGATCCGCTTCGAGGACGACCGTTTTCTGAGCTTCCCGCAAATCCGCTGGACCTTGTCGCATATGCGCGAGTTGATACCGACCGTCGCCGTGTGGCGGGGCATCGGGTCGCCCAGCGACATCGGCGTCGCCGACGGTGCGCGAGAAACGCAGATCGACGCACTGGCGTTCGATGACCTGTCGGGGCGGCGGCACTCGTGGTCCGAGTCGTTGGCACGGACCTACACGGATGGGATCATCGTCCTGCATCGCGGCGTGCGCGTCTATGAGCGTTACTTTGGGGCGCTGCAAGCGCACCGGCCGCACGCCTGCTTTTCGATCACCAAGTCCTACGCGGCGACGCTTGCCGCGACGCTGATTCACGAAGGCGCCTTGGATGAGGACAAACCGGTCCCGTACTATGTGCCGGAAATGGCGGCGTCGGCGTACAGCCAAGCGACGCTGCGCCAGGTGCTCGACATGCAGGTCGGGGTGAAATATTCCGAACTGTACTCGGATCCCAACGCCGACATGTGGCACTACTCGCGTGCCGGCGGACTGCGCCCGCGCCCAGCCGACTATGCGGGTACGCGAAATTATTACGACTATTTGGTGACGCTGCGCCAGGAGGGTGAGCACGGTGCGGCATTCGACTACAAGACGATCAACACCGAAGTGCTGTGCTGGATCATGAAGCGCGTCACCGGCGTGCCGCTCGCCGAGATGTTGAGCGAACGAATTTGGTCGCGGATCGGCTGCGAGGAGGACGGCTACATCGCGGTCGATTCCATTGGCGTGGCGATGGGCGGTGGGGGATTGAGCGCGAGCCTGCGCGATGTGTGCCGCTTCGGCGAGTTGATGCGCTGCGAGGGGGCTTGGGGCGGCCGGCAGGTGCTGCCGCCCGCGGTTATCGCCGACATTCGGCGCGGCTCCGACCCCGCCAAATTCGCCAAGGCCGGATACACACTGCTGCCCGGCTATTCCTATCGCAATATGTGGTGGGTGGCCCACGATGCGCTCGGCGTGTTCGAGGGCCGCGGCATCCATGGTCAGCGGCTATACATTGCCCCGCAGGCCGAGGTCGTGATCGCGCGGTTCTGCTCCCATCCGGTAGCTGCGAGTGCGGCCAACGATCCGATCACGATGCCCGCGTTCGCCGCGCTGTCGCGGATGCTCATGGGCGGTTGAGCAGCCGCGTCACGCCGCGCCGCGCTGCTCGAGGAACTCGCCGAGGATTTTCGCGGTGTGGCTCGCGCCCGGCTTGCGCGCGATGTCTGCGGGCGATCCTTGCGCGACGATGCGGCCGCCGCCGGAGCCGCCTTCGGGCCCCAAGTCCACGATCCAATCCGCTTCGGCCATGACGTCCAAATTGTGTTCAATGACGACCACGGTGTTACCCGTGTCGACCAACCGATGCAGCACACGCACCAGTTTCTCGACGTCGGCCATGTGCAGACCCACCGTCGGCTCATCGAGCACATACAGGGTGTGCTGGCCCTCGCGGCGCGCAATGTCCACGCCGAGCTCATCGGTGCGCACCTTGGCGAGCTCCGCGACGAGCTTGATGCGCTGGCTCTCGCCCCCGGAGAGCGTCGGACTCGCTTGGCCCAGGGTCAAATAGCCCAACCCCACGTCCGCCAGCAGGCTCACCGGGTGATGCACGCTGCGCTGGGCGGAAAAGAATTCCAGCGCATCATCCACGCTCATGGCGAGCACCTCGCCGATGCTCTTGCCCTTGAACACTATCGCCAGAGTCTCCGGGTTGAAGCGCTTGCCGCCGCAGACATCGCAGAGCACCTGGACATCGGGCAGGAAACTCATCTCGATGCGCTGCATGCCCTGACCCTCGCAGGATTCACAACGGCCGCCGGCCGTATTGAACGAAAACCGGCTGGCCGTGAAGCCGCGCATGCGGGCATCCGTGGTGTCCGCGTACAGACGCCGAATGGAGTCCCAAAATCCAATGTAAGTCGCCGGGCAGGAACGCGGCGTCTTTCCGATCGGGGTTTGATCGACCTCGAGCACGCGGCTGACGGCCCGCCAGCCGGTGACCGAGTCGCAGCCTTGCACGGCGACGTCGGGACTGCGCGCGCGATCGGAGCGAGCGACGCGCTGCGGCCGCGCGGTCAGGCGTCGCAGATTGCCGAGCAGCACATCGCGAGCCAGCGAAGACTTACCCGATCCTGAAACACCGGTCACCACGGTCAAGCGCCCGAGCGGGATCCGTGCATCGACTTGGCGCAGATTGTGCAAAGTGGCGCCGCTGATGCCGATCATCGGTGTGTCGCGGCCGACACTGCGCCGCCCCGAGAGCGAATGCTTCAGCGGCGCGGCGAGGCAGCGGCCGGTCGCGGAGTTGCCGAGACGGGCGAGTTCCGCGGCCGTCCCTTGGGCCACCACGCGGCCGCCGCGTGTGCCTGCGCCGGGACCCAGATCGATCACATGGTCCGCGCGGCGGATGGTGTCCTCATCGTGTTCGACCACGACCAAGGTGTTGCCCTGGGCGCGCAGTCGATCCAAGGTATTCAAGAGAGCGACGTTATCCCGCGGGTGCAGGCCGATGGTGGGTTCGTCCAGCACATAGCACACGCCCTGCAAGTTCGATCCGAGCTGGGCCGCCAGGCGAATACGTTGTGCCTCGCCGCCGGAGAGAGTCGGCGCGGCGCGGTTCAATTGCAAATAGCCCAAGCCGACATCGCAGAGAAAAGCGGTTCGTGCGGCGAGCTCCGCCAGCAAATCGCGCGCGATGTCTCGTTCGCGACCGACCAATTTCAGTTTCTTCAGTGCCGCGGAGAATTCCTGTACCGGCAGGTCGGTCAGCGCGGCGATCGAGCGGTCGCGAAACAACACGTGCAGTGCCACCGGATTGAGGCGCCGACCCGCGCAGTCCGGACATTGCACGGAGGCTGCGTCCTCGCGCCATTTGGATTCCTCGCCGCTCTGCTCCGCGTCGAATTCCTCCAATTGCAGACCGGTGCCGAAACACGTCTTGCACCAGCCATGCCGCGAATTGAAGGAGAACAACCGCGGATCGAGCTCGGGAAACCCGGTACCGCAGTTGGGGCACGCACGTTTGGTGGAGTACACGGCCGTCAGCTCGGCTCCTTTCGACCTGCTCGATGCGTTGCCGCCGGCCGCCTCCACATGCACCACGCCGCGCCCATGTTCCAGCGCGAGATCGAGCGCGCGGCGCAGTTCCGCTTCGCGCGCGGCGCCGACACCCAAGGTCGCGACCGGTAACTCGATGTTGTGCTCGATGAAGCGATCGAGCCGGGGCCATTTCGCGGTCGGCAGCAGCGTGCCGTCGACCCGAAGTTCGGCGAAGCCCTTGCCGCGCGCCCATTTCGCCAGCGCCGTATACAAGCCCTTACGCGCCACGATCAGCGGCGCCAGCAGGGTGATGCTTTGGCCGCGATAGTCCTTGAGCAAGCGGGCGGCAATCACGTCCGCCGATTGCGGTTCGATGCGCGCCTCGCACACCGGGCAGAACTGCACGCCCAGCTTGACGTACAGCAGGCGCAGGAAATGGTAGATCTCGGTGAGCGTCGCCACCGTGCTCTTGCGTCCGCCCCGGCTGGTGCGCTGTTCGATCGCGACGGTGGGCGGAATGCCGAAGATGGCATCCACGTCGGGCCGCGATGCGGGTTGCACGAATTGGCGGGCGTAGGCGTTCAGCGACTCCAAGTAGCGCCGTTGTCCCTCGGCGAACAGAATATCGAAGGCTAGAGTGCTCTTGCCGCTGCCCGACACGCCGGTGATCACGGTGAACCGATTGAGTCCTAAGTTGACGTCGACATTCTTGAGGTTGTGCTCGCGCGCACCGCGAATCTCGATCGCAGTCGGCGAGCGTGCAAGACGCGCCGCGCCGTTCGCGTCGTAGGGCGCGCCGCCGGAATCGCGGACCGCGTCGAACGGCGCCGGCTCCTCCGCCTCGAGGAGCGCGCGGCCGGTGTGCGAGGCGGCAACGCGCATGACCTCCTTAGGAGTGCCGACGCACACCACGCTGCCGCCCGCCTCGCCGCCTTCGGGACCCAAGTCGATGAGCCAGTCGGCGGCGCGAATAACGTCGAGATTGTGCTCGATCACCAGCAGCGAATGACCGGCATCGATGAGCTGGCGAAACGCGCGCAGCAGCTTCGCGACATCGTCGAAGTGCAAGCCCGTGGTGGGTTCGTCGAACAGGAACAAGGTGCCGTGCCGGACCGCGCTCTTGCGCGCGCTCGTCTTGGGCGAGTGGAGGCGCACGGCATTCTGTGCAAGGTGCCCGGCCAGTTTCAGCCGCTGTGCCTCACCGCCCGACAGCGTGGGCACGGGCTGGCCCAATCTCAAATAGTCGAGACCGACGTCGGCCAAAGGCGCGAGGCGCGAGGTTACCTCGGTGTCCGCGGCGAAGAACGTCAGCGCTTCGGACACCGTGAGGTCGAGGATGTCGGCGATGCTTTTCGGCGCGGCGCCGTTTCGCGATAAGGTGACCTCGAGTACCTCAGGCCGATAGCGCCGCCCATCGCAGTCGGGGCAGCGGAGGTAGACGTCCGAGAGAAATTGCATCTCGACGTGTTCGAAACCGTTGCCGCCGCACGCCGGGCAGCGACCGTTGCCGGCGTTGAAACTGAAGGTGCCGGCGGTGTACTTGCGTTCCTTCGCTTGGGGTAAGCGGGCGAACAGGTCGCGAATCGCGTCGAAGGCGCCGACATAGCTTGCGGGGTTCGAGCGCGTGGTGCGACCGATGCGGCTTTGGTCGACCATGATCACATCGTCGATGAGTTCCGCGCCCTCGAGCGCGCGATGCAGTCCGGGATTTTCGGTGGGCTTGCCCTTGGCGCGCAGCAGTGCCGGATACAGGACGTCGTGCACGAGTGTGGATTTACCGGAGCCGCTGACGCCGGTGATGCAGACGAGACGCCGCAGCGGGATCTCGACATCGATGTGCTTGAGGTTGTGCTCGGCGGCGCCCTGCAAGCGCAACGCCGCCGCGCCGACGCCGGCTGCGCGCGTGGCGCCCACGTCGATCCGCGTCGCGGGCGGTGTCGTCGGGGGCGGTAGGTCGACGCGCTTGCGTCGAAAGAGATAATCGGCGGTGAGCGAGCCCTTGGCCTCCGCGAGTTTCCCGATCGGTCCGTAGAACACGATCTCACCGCCGTGCTCGCCGGGCCCGGGCCCGATGTCGAGGATGCGATCCGCCGCTTGCATCACCTTCGGGTCGTGCTCGACCACCACCAGGGTATTGCCGGCGTCGCGCAGGCGCTGCATGACGCCGACGATGCGGCCGACGTCGCGCGGATGTAGTCCGACGGAGGGCTCGTCCAGCACGAACAGCGTGTTCACGAGCGAGGTGCCGAGTGCAGTGGTGAGATTGATCCGCTGCACTTCGCCGCCGGAAAGAGTGCGCGACTGGCGGTCGAGATTGAGATAGCCCAAGCCGACATCGGTCAAGTATTTGAGACGCGCACGGATCTCGCGCAGCAGCAGATCGGCCGCTTCATCGAGCGGCGGCGGCAATTCGAGCGTATCGAAGAAAAGCCGGCTGTCGTCCACGGCGAGCAGCATCAACTCGCGCATGTTGATGCCGGGATTGCCGATGCGCCACAGCAGTGCTTCGGGCTTGAGGCGCGCGCCGTGGCAGGCGCTGCATTCGGTATATGACCGATAGCGCGACAGCAATACACGGATGTGCATCTTGTATGCCTTGGTCTCGAGCCAGGCGAAGAAACGCCGCACGCCGTACCAGACGTTCTTGGTCCACTCGCCTTCACCATCGATCACCCAGGCGCGCTCGGCGTCGGTCAAATCGCGCCAGGGCGTGTCGACGGGGATGGCGCGCTTGCGTGCGAATTTCACGAGGTCGGATTGGCATTCTTCGTAGGACTCGGTCTGCCAGGGCTTGATGGCGCCGCCGCGGAGCGACAACGCTGTGTCGGGAATCACCAGGCCATAGTCCACGCCGATGCTGCGGCCGAACCCGCGGCAGGTCTCGCAGGCACCGAGCGGCGAATTGAAGCTGAAGGTGCTGGACGTAGGTTCCTTGTAGTTGATATCGCAGTCCGGGCAATGCAGGCCGCTGGAGAAGCGCCACGGTGCGCCGAACTGGGCGGCGCCGGCAACGGTATCGACGGCCACGCTACCGCTGCGGTCCTCGCCGCCACTGCGCGCGTAGACGTCGAGGCGGCCATGACCGATTTTGAGGGCGGCCTCGATGGCGTCGGCGGCTCGGGCGGGGTCCACCGAAGACCAGCGAAAGCGATCTTGAATCACCTGCAGCGTGTCGCCGCGCTGTTCGTGAATTCGGGTGTAGCCTTGACCTGCGAGCAGTCCGGTGATTTCGGCGACGGTGAAATTCTTCGGGATGGGAACCGGGAAGGTCAGCAGCAGCGGCGGGTCGCCGTGGTCGCGCGCGAGCGCCGTCAATCGCTCCTGGATGCTCGCCGGAGTGTCGCGCACCACCGGCCGGCCGCAGCCGAGGCAGTGCAGCACCGCGGCGCGCGCGAACAGCAATTTCAAATGATCGTTGAGTTCGGTCATCGTGCCGACGGTGGATCGCGAGGTGCGCACCGGGTTGGTCTGATCGATGGCGATCGCGGGCGGGATGCCTTCGATACGATCGACCAACGGTTTATCCATGCGGTCCAGGAACTGGCGCGCGTAGGGAGAGAACGTCTCGACGTAGCGGCGCTGACCTTCGGCGTACAAAGTATCGAACACCAAGGAGGACTTCCCGGAGCCGCTCACCCCGGTGACAACGATCAGCTCGTTGAGGGGAAGGTCCAGGTCCAGTGCTTTAAGATTGTTCTGGCTCGCGCCGCGGATGCGGATGGCATCCGAGCGGGGCGGATCGAAAGGTGGCATTGGCGCGAGTTTACAGCCAAACCACTCGCTTTACAGGACGAGCCGCGTAACTCGAGGACAAGCGGCCGAAGTGCAAGCCTAGCGGCCGGCGAATTGTTCCATCATCAAGCCGGTGCCGCCGCGCGTCACGTGGGCCACGACAGCCGTGCGTCGATGAATCTTGGTGACCAGACCCAAATTGATGGCGAAGGCCAATTGCACCTGTTGACCCTTGCGCAACCCAAGATTTTCCGTCTCCACGAAAACGCCGTTGGCACTCAAGTTCTTGGCGCGGCAAATCCGACTCTTTCGTCCCGACATCACCACGTACACGGTGGTGCGTGCGCGGTGTCTGGTGTGCAAGCGACGCTCCATCCGTATCGTTTCCTTCAAGGCTGCTCGTGGGTAGTACGTATTATGCACATCGGAACCTCGTTAGCGAAGACTTCGATGCTCCTTCATGATGGGTTCGAAGGTCGCGGCGCAGATATGTAAGCCCTCGCATCGATATTGTAAAATCCACACGCCACGCCGGCCTGGGACGAAGGCCTCAGTGATGATGACCGCCGACGCCGTGCACGTGGCCGTGTTCAAGTTCCTCGGCCGTGGCCTCGCGCACACTCACGATCTCGACCTTGAAATTCAAGGTTTTATCGGCAAGAGGGTGATTCGCATCGAGCGTCACCATGTCGCCGACCACCGCCATGACCGTGAAGAGTCGCATCCCGTGTTCGGTGCGACCTTGGAACTGCATGCCTTTCTTGATCTCTCCGGCCCCTTGTAGTGAGCGCTTCGGAATGCGCTGTATGAGGGCCGCATCGTGAGTGCCGTAGCCATCGGCGGGAGCCACGGACACCTCGACGATGTCGCCACTGTGCTTGCCCTCGAGAGCCTTCTCCAGGCCGGAAACCAGATTGCCGTGACCTTGGATGTAGGCGAGCGGTTCCCCGCCGGCCGAACTGTCGATGACCGCGCCGTCGTCATCTTTCAGGGTGTAGTGAATGAGTACGACCCGGTCTGCGGTAATGTCCACTTGCAAATCTCCTAATTGATCAATCGCGCCTCGAGATCGTAGGCGCCGGCCGCCGTGATCTTCACGTTTGCGAAAGAGCCCACCTCGAGCCCTCCGGCACCTCGAATTCTGACCGTACCGTCGATTTCAGGGGCGTCGCTGGAGGAACGCGCGATGGCGATGTCGCCGTCCAGGCCGTCTATGAGCACCTGCATCTTGCGGCCGATTTTTTGGGCCAGCCGCGCGGCGCTGATCTCGGCGCTCAATTCCATGAAGCGGGCGCGGCGTTCCTGCTTGAGTTCGTCGGGCACCGCGGGTTGGCGCAGGGCGTTGGCCGCCGCACCTTCCACCGGCGAGTACTCGAAGCATCCGACGCGATCGAGCTGCGCGGCTCGCAGCCAGTCGAGCAACTCTTCGAAATCCTGTTCGGTTTCGCCGGGAAAGCCGACGATGAAGGTGCTGCGCAGCGTGATGTCCGGCGCGACTCGACGCCAGGCGGCAATCCGCGCCAGCGTGTCCTCGGCGGCCGCGGGGCGCTTCATCAGTTTGAGAATTCGGGCGCTGGCGTGTTGAAACGGGATGTCGAGGTAGGGCAGGACCCGGCCCTCGGCCATGAGTTCGATCACCTCGTCGACGTGAGGGTAGGGATACACATAGTGCAAGCGAATCCAGACGCCGAGTTCCCCGAGGGCTCGCGCAAGATCGTAGAAGCGGGCGCGGCGCTCCTGGTCACGCCAGGGCTGCGCAGCGTACTTGAGGTCGACTCCGTAGGCGCTCGTGTCCTGCGAGATCACCAGGATCTCCTTGACGCCGGCACGTGCGAGCTGCTCCGCCTCGCGCAGCACGTCGCCGATCGGCCGGCTCACCAGATCGCCGCGCATCGAGGGAATGATGCAGAAGGTGCAGCGATGGTTGCAGCCTTCGGAAATCTTGAGGTACGCATAATGGCGCGGCGTCAGCCGGATGCCCTGTGCGGGAACGAGATCGAGAAACGGTTCGTGCTTGGGTGGCAGGTATTCGTGCACCGAGGCTACGACTTCCTCGTAGCGCTGCGGCCCGGTGATTTTGAGCACTTGTGGATGACGCTCGAGGATTTTCCGCGGTTGGGCGCCGAGGCAGCCGGTGACGATCACCTTGCCGTTCTGCGCCAGCGCCTCGCCGATCGCCTCCAGGGATTCGTCGACCGCGGCGTCGATGAAGCCGCAGGTATTGACCACGACGAGGTCGGCCGCACGATAGCTCGCCGCAACCTCGTAGCCTTCCGCGCGCAGGCGCGTGAGAATGCGTTCCGAGTCGACCAGGGCTTTGGGGCAGCCCAAACTAACAAAGCCCACTTTCGGGGTTTTGCGATTGACGGTTTTCAAGATAGTGAAACTTTGGCGGGAGTTGCGGGGATTCTACTCCTAAAGGGGGTGGAACCGTGAACTGGGCCTTGAGATTAGGTCAAGTGACGGGTTTAGAGTTTGGGAGATTTATTGGGTTCGGGGTTTGCGACTTTCGAGCAGGGTCTGAATTCTGGTTAAAGAGGCGAGGTACATTTCGGTGAGCGCCTTGGCTTCTTGCTCTTCGAGCCCCTCGGCCAAGACATTGGCGAGAGTGTCGATGGCGACGCGGACGGTCATCGACTCCGCATCGGTCAGCTTCTCGCCGCTGATGGTGATTTCGGCTTCATCTTGCATGGTGGTGGTCGCGCCTTGTGAGGGACAGGAGGGTCGCAGGGACAGGAGAGTCGCAGCGACAGGATAGCGAGAGTGACGGCGTTGCAGGGATTTTTTCCGGCCGCCGCTAGTCGTGCGTGCGGCGGCTGAGCCGCGGCCGCCACACGGCGAGCAGGATGTTGACGATCGACAGCGACATCAGCAGCCACAAAGTGCCCCATTCGCTGTGCAGCACTTCCGCCAATTGCGCGGGGTCGCCCGCTCCGGCGGCGGCGGCCGCCGATAGCTCGGCGGCGTGACGCGCGCCGGCGCCGACCGTTATCAATGTGCCCTCGAACATGCTGATGCCGAGCAGGGCCTTCACCCAGGCCCAAGCCGCATTCGCGTAGGCTCGATTGGCGGCAATCGCCAAGAGCCCGCTGATCAACACAATGGCCAAGGACGGCACCAACAGCCACTTGGCGATCGCAGCAATCCCCTGGCGCACGGCGGCGTAGGCGACCAGCGATTGCGTCGGCGCCGTCGCGACCAGGACGATGTAGGCCGCGAACGACCCGAGGACGCCGACCGCGCCGATCTCATGCAGCGCTTTGAGAATTTTGCTCAGCATTCTCTGTACCGGAGTCGCACTACCGACTCACTCCTCCTCGCTCCGCCCAAGCTCCCATTCGCGAACACGCAGCAATTCGTCAATGCAATCTATAACATCGCGGTCCAGTCCATGGGCCGCAAAATAGGGATGCCTACGAGAAATGGGTCTCCTTGGAGTTCACCGAAGCCCAATGAATGCGTCGTCGACACGCAAGAATATCTAGTCAATTCAATGGTGTACGACATACTTTGGGTTATGACATACGGATCCAATCGACGACTAGTTCCTAACTGGAAACAACTCGGCGTTATAGGATGGCGATTTTAGACTCCCCTGGACTGCCCATCTATTATGCAGGCGCCTCCCACCCCGGTCGATGAGACCCAGAGACTTCGCTCGCTGATCGCGCTCGGCGTTCTGGACACGATGCCGGAAGACCGTTTCGACCGGATCACTCGGCTCGCATGTCGAGCATTCGCCGTACCGATGGCGCTGGTTTCGCTCGTCGATCGCGACCGAACGTGGTTCAAGTCGAAGCAAGGGTTTGATGGCTGCGAGTCGAGCCGCAGGACCTCATTTTGCGGTCACGCCATTCTTCACGAGGGACCGCTGGTCATCGCCGATACGCTGCTGGATCCACGGTTTGCCGACAATCCATTCGTCGAGAACGACCCCCGGGTCCGATTCTATGCGGGTCAACCCGTCCACGGGGTAGACGGTATGCGCGTCGGCACGCTTTGCCTCATCGACCAGCAACCTCGGCAGTTGTTGGAAGGGGACCTCACTCTGCTGACCGACCTCGCCGGAATGATCGATCGGGAGTTCTCGCTCGTCGCGCGCGCCTCCACCGATGAGTTGACCAGTCTCGCGAACCGTCGCGGTTTCACGGAGGTAGCCGTGCATGTCCTCGCGCTGTGCAAGAGAATGATGCAGCCCGCGGTCGCAATCGGCATCGATCTCGACAACTTTAAATCCATCAACGACACTCACGGGCACGAGGCGGGGGACGACGCGCTGCGTCTGTTTTCCAAGCTGCTGTTCGGAAACTTTCGTACCTCTGATGTAGTCGCCCGATTGGGCGGCGATGAGTTCGCCATTCTCTGCAGTGGCACGACATCCGACCGCACCGCGGTCTCGCTCGAGCGTCTGAGGGCGGAATTTGAGGCATCCACGATCGTGCAGAAGTACCCCGGCCTTTCATGGAGCGCGGGAATTGCCGACTTCGATCCGGCGTCCGACGCTACGATCGAGGATCTGCTGCGGACCGCTGACGCCCGCATGTATGATGCGAAAGTGGCTTCCAAACATCGCTCATAGCGAACGATAGAACTGGAGGCTGTTTTGACCGGGGTCGCGCATATGGAACTCGCGCGTACCCCAAGGAGTATCTGCCGGTGCCGCCCATGGGCTGCTCTGGCTGATGTGCGGACCAACGCTTCCGCTTCCAAGGAACTCGTTGTACATCGCGTCAACATCGCTAACGACAATGCGATAAGCCGGACGATCAATTGGATGCGCCCATTGATCGAGCCCGGCCCATTGAAGATGTAGCTCGACGCCATCGCGCCGTACTACCGCGTACTTCGGTTCGCTAACCTGGTCTTGAAAAGCAACAATGAATCCAAGACGAACGTAGAAGTTTATGGAAACCGTTACGTCGGCCGATGCAAGGACGGGGTGGACGACTTCAAGTATCGCTTTCATTGGAGGCCATGAAAACATAAAAGCACCCGCTTCTCGAACGGTTTGTTCCAATAGGATCAACGCACGAGCGCGGTCAACTCGTGTGTCGGACGACGGTCAGTTCGCGCGCCACCACGGCACCCGGTTCGGGTCGTCCTCCGGCTGCGGATCCCATTGGCGCGTTCCCGCGGGAACGTCACATTGGCCGGCGCGGTTGGCTTGGCCGGCGCGGCGGGCGTGCCGGACCTTATCGAACAGCACCGTCACCCCCTGATCGTAGTCCATGCGCTCGCCCCGCCAGCGGGTGGCGGCGGTATCCTTGTCGATCCAGATCCCCAGTGCGGCGTGGGTACTTTCCAGTTCGTGGCCGTCAAAGGGGGTCTCTCGGGAGGGGCGGAAGAAGTCGAAGTGCCGCCCGTCCGGATGCAGGAAGCGCCATTCGCCGTTCGCCAAGGCTTCGACGCGGATCTCCCCCTCATGGACCAGGCGGTGATGCAGGCGGCACAGGGTGACGAGGTTCGAGAGTTTGGTTTCCCCGCCATCGGCCCAGTGCTCGATGTGGTGAGCGTCGAGGTAACGCTCGTGAGTGCAGCCGGGGAACCGGCACCCCGAATCACGAGTATTGAGTGCGCGGCGAATCGCCGGCGGGATGGTGCGTGTCTTGCGGCCGACATCGAGCGGCTCGCCGTTGGAGTTCTCGAGTACGGTCAAGAGGCTGGCATCACAGGTGAGTCGCCGGGCGGTCTCGGCGGGGATCGAGGGGCCGTGCTCGATCTCGCAGCGCCCGGCGGTGTGGTTGTGCAGGGTTTCGGCATCGACGTGGACGATGACTTGAAAGCGATCGGCGGTGCTCGAGGGTCGGCGGGAGTGTCCGCGCGAGGCGGGCTGATCGGGAGACGGAGTCTTGCCGGGGGTGTCCGTGGCGGAACTGGCAGTTACAGGAGCTGACGAGCGCGCCAAGTAGCCTTCCGCCACGGCGGCGAGCGCATCGGCGCGTCGGGCATGAAAGGAAATCGCGCCCTCGGCGAGCCTCGCGGCGCGAATCTCTTTCCAGGGCACCGTCGCCATCGCCGCCTCGATCGCCTTGACGAGCATCGCGCCGACCACCGCAGGCAGCCGCGCGCGCAGCATCCAGCTGCCGTCCGCATCGTAGCCGTAAGTCACGCTGCGGTTGAGATGTTGACGCGCTTCGCGCGAGAGTTCTTCGGCCTCTTGCGCTCGACGGTAGCCGCGCACCAAGGTCTCCACATGATGCGCCGTGCCGTGCAAGCCGATCATCAGTAACGTGTCCTCGGTCGCCGCGCATGCCACCCGGGTGAGCGCCCGGACCTTCGAATAGCTCAACTCCCCGCGTGCCATGCTGGCCGCGATCTTAGGCAGGCCCACGAGCGCATGCGCGACGCGCACCTTTTCGCGGGCGGCGCCCAAGTTCAAACCGACTTTGAAATTCAGCCAGTGGGCGCAGGACGGTAATTTCCCATCGCGCCAGCCGCCGCGCCGATCGAACTCGGCGATCAGGGTGAGCCACCTATACTGCGCGGCGTTCAGCTGGCCGGCCAAGGCGGTGATTTGCGCTTCCAATTCGCGCAGCGGTACCTGGGCCTGGGCCGAGTCGGGTTTGCAGCGCGATAGGAGCTGGGTCGTTGGAGAGGCTACGTGTTGAGTGGCTTGGTCCATTGCGTGGTGCTTCCGAGGGCTGGTTATATATCCAGTATTGTAAGGAAAGGGCAATCGAAAGTCTTCGACGGTCGGGGTATTTTTTGCCGAAAAACCGCTATCGCTGACCTCGGCGAAAATGACTCACTGGATCCAGGCGGTGTGCGCGGCGAATCGCCTTGTGGATGGTGCGACTCTCGGTTCAGCCTTGCTTGCTCATCGAGTCGTAGGCATCGGCGAGTCCGAG
>Ga0209611_10000572_pt1 | contig 56495 bp, 44 predicted proteins | sample S1TSphgellanicum_3_FD_187693 | JGI IMG/M metagenome (GOLD analysis project Ga0209611, IMG submission 187693) | Host-associated microbial communities from peat moss isolated from Minnesota, USA - S1T2_Fc - Sphagnum magellanicum MG (SPAdes) (version 2) | ecosystem: Host-associated > Plants > Peat...
GGGTCCACATTTAATAAAACGACAAACACTTATGAGAAATTCAATTTCAATGAAAAATAGGTTGCCATGTTTTTGTATGGAGAACTTCCAAAACTTCCCCCCAATTATTGTTATTTAAAAAAAAAAACTAAATGATTTTTTTATGATTTTGTTTAGGCATTAAGGGAACAATTTTGTTGGGAGGGGGCTGGGGGTGGCACCAAAAAGTCCATCCCATTTTTCTTTTCAAAAAAATAAGAAAAAAAAATGATCACATTTTATAGTGGGGTACAATCTCTAACCAAGATCTTGTGGAATCAAATATTTTAAAATTTCAACGTGTATTTAGAATCCAAAAGCTACAAAAATCATTCTCAGATCACTAAGAGTAGTCACTTATAACTTTATATGTGCTATTTCATTCAAATCACCCAAAGGGCACTTTGATCACAAACAGCAACAGTCAAAAAGAATTTTTAGAAACATTGTTCAGTTTTTGCAACTTGTGTATCCAATTGTAAAAACTTTTGCCACCTACTTCACAGCCCAAATTCTTTATAAAAATAAAAGTTGATAGGCATGGTTCCCTCATATTTCCCCTTTCCAAATTGGCCATGTTGATGACTAGAAGGCATGTCAAGTAAGAAGTATTTTTATTATGTACCCAAGCCTGCCTTGTATGTAATGGGCCTGAATCTTCCAATATTGCCAATACCCATGCAACAACACTGGTTTGCATCTCTTGACAGTTTGCAAAGCTCGAACAAACTTCAGTACCCTAACATGTATACTTAATTGGCACTCCCTTTAGTAAACTACTCAAAGAAAGGTTCTGCGAGGTATGGTTCTAAAACCTGACATTCACATTGAAGACTTCTAAGTTGTAACTTCCTTCATGTTTATGGATCAGTTGATTGTTAGGAAAGACTATTGGAATTAAAGGTCTAAAAGTTCTAGAACAAATCAATGTCATACTACGACAAATATGAAAGAGGTTCTCCACCAGTATTGGCCGGTTGTCATGATTATATATATATATGTGAGAACTATGTGAGAACCAGCGGGTGTCAGGCTCCATTTCCTCCAACTGGCCAACATGCTCCTCAACAGCGATGGATAAAGTTACATTTTGAGTGATTTAAAATGTTATGGGAGTGCTTCCTCAAGCTTTAGAAATCATTTTTGAAGTGCAAAGGAAAAGGAGTAATGAAAAAATAACAAGAAAAAAAAAAAGACCTCCAACTTACAAAACATGTTTTTTTTTCTTTTTTCTTCTCTTTGGACTCCTCATACTTTCAAACCTGATAGCTTTCTTATTCATTTTAATCGATTTTAAGTTCTAGGGAAGCGTCACCTAGAGTTTTAGAAATCATCTTTGAACTCTAATAACAACAAAGCAACATACTTACAAGGAGTTTTTTTGAGTGTTCAGGAACTGGCCTTCGTAGTGTTCAGTGGTAGTGTTCAGTGATTTGTTTTTTAAAAAGTTCTTGACCCCCTTTGCTCTGGGGGGCTGTAACTTTCTCATATCTAATCCGTTTTCGACAATTGTTTGTGTTTCAGATGCACCAAGAGGAGGATTTCAAGTTTTGTTTGAAGACCAGAAACAATGGAGCCCTCCCCTTGGATCCGGACTGCCCTGAATGCTTACGTATTCTACCCTAGTACTATGATAATTCTCTTATCATGCACACACCTACAAAGTGGAGGAACCAACTCAAATTCATGATATGAAAACACATTGCAACTTTATAAAGCAAAGCTTAAAAAGGTCTTCAGTCCTGAAAAAGCAACTTGTACATCCTGGCTGAAAGCGATTAAGTAACTTTATAAAGAGTTATGAGCCCATAACAAACTTGTCATCAAATGTCTTGCTTTACAAAATTGGGGCTGTAAAAACCATCAATATTTAGCCAAAAGGGATTTTCTTTTGCCAATCTTTGACATTGAATTTTTTGGCATTGTCAATGCAAGGACAATTTTACTATTAAGCTTTTAAACTACCATTGAAATCTTTTGGTGCAAGGGCCTTGTAAATATATACAGGTATGAGCTGGTAGGGAAAGTAGGTTAGATACCTTACCCTTAGGTCAGTTTCGTCATTAGATAATCCTCAAAATAGTGAAATGAAATTTTTGTGAAAAATATGAAGTTGACATGCTGAAAATCATCATAATTTATCATAGGCTACACTCTAAATAATTTCAATACTCATAACACAATAGTATAATAGATGATGTAAATATATATATATAATTTCAAAATTTAAAGACGAATTCATTTGTTGAAAAAAACTTATTTTTGTTTTGTCAATGTGAAAACTGACCCAAAGCTATGGTAGTCAATAATTTTGTTTGGGTATATTTCCATATTGCTTCATTCTATATGTTTGGCTCTTCCTTTTAAATACCCCTAGTATAAAGATTTGTCCCAATTCACCAAAGAAATGCGCAAATTCACCGGGAGTTTCACCGGGAGTCTCACACCCTATTAAATTTTTCGCCCTGAGTAATTCCAGTGGACCATAAAGTCACCCTGACTGGGGGCGATTTTGGGAAAAGACAGGGTGAGAAGGGGTTCACCACGTGGGAGCGCCTTTGACTGGCTTAAAATCGGTGGACAGTCGAAGACTGGCTTAAAGAGGTGGACAGTCCAAGAAGTTGACAATTTCAGATTGTGGGGCGCGGGGGGGAGGCTTTAGCCTTTTGGGGATTTTGAGGGTGGGTGAGGGGATATGGGTGGGGTTTTTTCTCTCATGAAGGATGGGTGGGCTAGGGGTTTAGGGTCATGAGTTTATTTTAATTTTTTCTTTGAAGGGGTGGAGGAGGAAAGGGTTTGTTTTTTTCTTCCAGAGTGGTTGGGTTAGAGCATTTAAATATTTAATTTTGGTTGTTGGAGCTGTAGGGGATACTTGGATTTATTCCAAATTTTGTATGTTGGGTCTAGGTTCATGTTTTTGGGTTTAAAGTTTAAGGTTTATGGGGGAGGGTTTTGGGAGCTTTTCATTTAATGTCTTGGATGTCATATAACTGGGAGGGATCCCCATTTTTTGCCCCTCTTCTTTCAATCTCATTTCATTTGAAAGTTTCAAGTCTTCCATTTCATTGGGGGAATGTCAAGTGATTTGAATGTTTTTAGGGTTTGGGAGTTTCATTTCATTTTTCTTCTTGAGGTTTCATTCCACTTGCCATCTATGAGGCTCATTTTATCACATCTTGACTTGAGTAGCGACGAGGCATTGCTTGAAAAAAATTGCAGTAAATGATCAAATTGCAGTGCAAGTGACAATCACTTGTGTCTTGAGAGTATTTCACATCAACCAAGTTGGATGAAGAAAGTGGATAATTGATCTGGGACAAAAAAACGAGGGTTCAAACAAACAAAATGCAAAACACGTATATACTGAACGGCAAATACACTCTTCGAATTTCACACTGGCTTGAGTTAGTGGCCACCTAAGTTTACATCCAGAAACTAGCAAAGAAATTGCCTTCTTCATCATAAAGAGGCTTGAGGTTTCTAAGGGGTTAGATCATTTTGATCTCATTTTTTTGAGCCCACTGGCCTCTCTTTTCAAAGTCTTTAGACCCACACAAATCCAAGACCACATTAGACTTCCACGGGAACTCTAGTTCCAGCTTACACACGGTATTGTAAATCCGTCAGCCCACACAAATCACAGATCCGGTTTCCATGATACCATCATTCCACTTGACAAAACAGAAGACATGAATACAACACATCAATTTCCCCCAGTCACTGCTTCATTACAAAGAACCACACCCATCCTTTGTGTGAACGACCTTGCAAACTCAATGGACTGTTGCAGTTCTTTGGAGTTCGCAAAAATTAGGGTACTTGTTCTTGAAAAGCAAGACAAGAAAACCGAAATACGAACAAAACCCAAACACAAACTTTTGAGAAAAGTTGCTAGCCACTCTCAAGATCTCTAGAACTTTTCATCATACCCCCTCTTCAACCATCAAAACCAACTCTTAGATAAACACTCTGCCTCCCTAAATACGTTGCTTAGCGAATAGTCTTGTACTTTCCCTCGAGACAAAGATCTAAAAACCAAAATAAACAAGCTCAACCATTTCCCTCTTTTCCTTTGTAAAACAAAAACCTGCACTACTTATCTTCTCTGCAACAAATCCTTTCGCCATTGCTTTGCGAGATTTTCATCAAGCACATTTCACCTGGCAGCTCCCTATCCACACCATCATCCTGCGTCTAATAACAACACGTTCATACCAAACTGAAGAAAACAACACCAAGGTTTCAATGCTACCAAACATTGATGCATCTCCATTTTGCAATCTTCCTTGTCTCCACGTCATTGAGAGCAAAAACTCTCAGCCGCCAATAGAAAAGAAAACATGTTTTTTTGAAAAACCTTAAAACTATTTCCTGTTCACACTCAAAACCCTAAAGTTTGAAATTTGTTACAGATTAACCTCGATGTAAGTGTGCGAGACATCCTAATGACCATGTGGGCCACACCAAGTCCATTTAAGTCTCTCACCAACTTCACTTTGGGAGAATTTGAAAAGGCGCAACTTGTGGTCCCAGCCATTATTACTCATGTGAAGTCCACAAGGGAGCCACACCACACTTTTGGACGACCATCTAAGTTGGCCCAAAAGAATGTTTGCTTATTTTCATTTTGTTCATGAAACATGATGATGTGATTAAATATGATGCCTTCATGTGAAATTGGAACAAGAGCCCAATAAATGACAATGGCATATTTATTGCATCTTGCATCAATTTTGCCATTATTGATGAGACTTGTTGGCCCACCGTTGAATAACATTGGATTTTGGCGACACAATTTCCATAATTCCAGGGTTGCATTGGATTTATTAATGAAACCCTCATCAAAATCCATAAGCCTTAGAACAATCTGTCCCATCATAATTGGTTTAATGGCTAGAAAAAAAAAGTGTTGCACGAACAATTTAGTTATGATGGACCACCGTGGGTTGTTCATTTATTTGGACCTCGAGTACCCAAGGTCATACCGTGACGTCAATATCTTTCACTAGTTGAACATTCACTAGTCATGGCATCAATATTTGTCCACACATATGAATATGTTGAATATTTATTGGGTGACCCTAGTTACATGGGGGAGGACATGTTTCTAATGCACAAGATTGGGAGGTGTGAATTGGCACCTAGAGTTCATATGGATGTTGTTAGGGCATACAATAAGACACAATGTAGCTAGGTTTTACATTTCATTATATTTTAAATTTTGGTTTAGAGTTTTAGGTTTATAGGTTTGGGGTCATGTTAAAGTTCTAGGATTAGAGTTTAAGGTTAGGTTTTAAATTCATGTTTAAGGTTTTACATTTAGGTTTAGGTTTTCTGATTTTTAAGGTAAATATAAATTTTAGGGTTGTCATTTAAGGTTAAGGTTTATGTATAGGGTTTTAGGTTTAAGTTTAGGCTTGAGACTTAAAAGTTTAATTTTTTACATTAAATATGAGCTTCAACATTAAAGGTTATAAGGTTATAGGGTTTTAAATTTAAAGTTTAAGTTTATGTAGGGTTAATGTTTTAGGATTAGGTTTATTGTTAAAATTGTAGGTTTATAAGGTCATAGGGTTTTATGTTTGAAATTAAACTTCATTTCTAGAGTTTTAAAATTTAAATTTAAAGTTTTAGGGTTTTAGGTTTAAAATTAAAAATTTTAGGTTTAATTTTTTTAATTTTAGGTTTAAGATTTAAAGGTTTTAAGTTCTGGTTTTAGGTTGAGGATTTAGGGTTTCAAGTTTTAGGTTTAAGGTTTAGGGTTATGTTTAAAGTTTTAAAGTTATGGTTTTTTTGGAAGGTGGTTGGATTGACTTGCAACAAATTCATGCAAGTTTTCAAGTTTAGGGTGTTAGGTTTAGGGTTTAAAGTTGCATTTAAAGTTCCAAAGTTATGATTTTTTTAGAAAGTGGTTGAACTGACTTACAACAAATTCATGTAAGTTTTTGAGTTAAAGTGGAATGGGGCATTGGTGGATTTAAATCCAAGTGGAAAAGGCTAATGAAACATTTTGATACGGTTTGATTGAACAAATGAAAAGTACAATCATTTGTTTAGGGTTACTACATTATTGACTAACTTTTTACACAGGCATTGCCAAGGCTTCACAATTGAAATTATTGGCAAACATCATAACAACCCAATAGAACATGGCTGGGATGGTGACTATTAACTAAAGGTTAACAAATCCTTGACCTCAACCTTGAAATCTTCATTTATAATGACTTCACACTCTTTAACTACCTTTAAATTGACGATTTTGAATGCATTATTTTTTAATGCTAACATTTACATTTGCCCTTAACAAAGCCTCCCATTCCTTGACACTAATTTCCAATTTGTTGGCAAGAATGGCAAGGCTTTTTTATTATGATTGTAACATTTCTAATTTGGTCAATGGCCTTTCAATTGATGTACCAGTAAATGTGGCAGTGATGCACCCCCAAACTCCTTGATGGACTCAACTACGAGTCCAAAGGTGAAGATAGCGAAAGGAGAAGGAATTGGGGCATGTTCCTTAGTTCGTAACACTTTAGGGGTAGAAGGGCATGTTGGAGTTCTGGGATGGGACTAAAAAAAATGACAAGTAATTCACTTACTCACACGGACCTGCACAAACCAAACAACAAGTTGGTTAATGCATGGTTTAAACACTTTGGTGCATGGACGAGTCACGGGCAAACACAGATTCACAAGACTCATCACGGCCCGGACTTGGGGGAAACCACCACATTCCCCCTTACAGTATACTCTATGCCTAGCCATGGGGCTAGCACTCAAATGTCGTTTTGTCCCAGGACTCCCAAGTGGGAGTCTCGAAATTCCCACATCTGGGACTCCTACAACTTTGGGGCCTTGTAACGTTACATGTAGACCTCCGATTGAGATAAAGTCTGAAGCAAAGTTGTAGCTTTCGTCAAGAGATTTCCAACGGTATGTCGCACACCTCCTACAAGCATGGAAATCGGGGCGATTCCCGACTTTTAATGGTCAGGAATCAAATTGTCGATTTGACTCCCGACCCTTCTTTTGGCCATAACTTGTGTTTTAAGTGTCCAAATGGGTCATGTGAGCCCATTAACATATAAGTTCCAAGAGTTTTTTAATGATATAAGGAAATATTCAATCCAATAGGTTTTGACCCCTATAATCACTCTATGAAGATTCGGGAATCCACTGGGAATCTAACTCCCAAAATGGGAGCTCGCTTGAGAGCTCATTCCTTCACATCTCTTACACTCCCAGGAGAATGAAATATGACTCCCGGGCTTCACATTTGGCTCACACCTTTGCAAGCCCTCGCCTTGGTCACGAGCCCAAGGCTAAGGTTGCGATAAGCAAGAGGAATAAATGACAGCCATGTTGTTTCATCTAATGTAGGGCTAAGAATAAGGTTAGGAGAAGGGCTAGGAAAGGATTATTAAGATGGACTAGTTGTACCTTCAATCAAATTTGCCACCTTTTTAATACATTTTGTGTTGCATGTCCATTAGTTGATTTGAATTATGCCAAAACCTATTCATTCTACAATACAACCCTTTCTACACCTTCTTCATTAGTTGTGTCTGTTTTTAACTCCTTCGATGTATCTCATAATATGTTTTTTAAACTTTTTTCTTGGAAAACAAAATTTGGGAACTTCAACTTGTAATTTGCATAAACAACTTTCCAAACATGGCTGGGTATAAGTTGTGTGACATTTTTTATGTCTTGGCTATAAAACATAAAGTGATGGTTGTAGGATCTGGCTAAGGAACTCAAATGTGAAAAATCCACAATGCACTTGAGGACTTTTTCTTTCTAAGGTGCCTTTATGGGCTTCTTATTAACTAATGTTTCACAATCATTTTATTGGGTCATGAGTTGGTCAAGGTCAATTCCCTCCATTTCTTGTTGACCCTAAAATGCACTTGAATAAATGGAAACATTCAACATATTTTGTAGCTTTGTATGAAGGAAATATATTTAGGGTTTAGTAGCTTCAAAATCAAATAACAACTAAAAGACACCAGGTATAGGGTTTGCATTTTGAGACCATGCATAGATAGAGGTTGTACCAAAAATAAAAAAACAAAGATAAAATTTTAAATAATCCAAAATATACAAATGGAAAATAGTGGTTGTGTGTGTAGAACATTGTTGGGTCATTAAAGGTAGCTAGAATTGACCATAGGTCCTACCTCCAACAACTTGCCAATAGTGGTGGTACCCCAAGGTAGTCACTCCAAATGCACCTTGAGTTTGAGTTTCAATTCTTGAAAATGTGTTTGGATCCCATTGACCTAGTTTATCATACATACTATGATTTATTTTTCTAATGTAACTTTCTAGTTTTAAATGGCACAAATTTTGTACAAAATTGAATGGAAATAAATTCTCATAATTTTGTCTTTGTAATTCTGCCACATATATTTATGCATGCTCCCATTTTAGAGTTCTATCTTTGCTTTTCTTAATTTTTGTACATACTTTATCCATGCCTGGTGGCAGTAATAGATTGCATTTTCAACTTCATAACCTTAAACCTAGTTTCTTTGAATTGTTGTTAGATGTTAAAGTCTTGAAACCTTAAACCACTCCAAACCATTTCTTTTCAATATATTTTGGATTATTTAGAATTATGTCTTTTTTTAAATTTTGAATACAACCTTTAGTTATGCCTAGTGGTGATTACAAATTCATTGAAGGAACATAACTTTAAACTTGGTTTCATTGAGTTGCTGTCGAACCTTAAAGTCTTGAAACTCTAAACCACTCCAAACCATTTTTTTAAAAATATTGTGGATTATTTAAAGTTCTAGTTTTTAAAAAAAAATTTGGTACAACCTCTATTTATGCTTGGTGACAATTATAGATTCATTGAAGGAACATAACCTTAAACTTAGTTTCTTTGCATTTCAACCCCAAAGTCTTGAAACCCTAAACCATTCCAAACCATTTGTTGTAACAAAATTAACAACAAAAATTTGACATGACATATAGTCTTTTGATGATCACAATAACACATATAAAACTTTTCACAAACTACAATTAGAATATGAATATGCTAGAACAATATAAGAACATTAATGAAGCAATTAAGGTTTTCAATTTGCAACACGAGTTTACATATTTCCATTATTGTTGGTGATCTTGAACAATGCCCAAGGCACATCCATTGGGATAACAATACATGATTCACAAAATTCTAGCAAGTAAACCAAAATCCATTTGAGTTGTAGTCGTGCCAATTTAATTTGCTTTGAAATCTAGCTATTAGGTTTTTGTAGGTCCCCAAACCTCCCCAACTCATATCCTCTGACCACATTGTAAAGTAATGTTGAAATGCTTTGTTCCAACCATTTGTCATCATTGTACTAGTATGCTATTGATCTTTGAACAAAAAAAACCTTTATGAGAAACCCATTTGGAATAATGAAAGATGCATGAGTTTGAGGAGGGACAATGTCTTTTGTGAAGATGACCCTTTCATTACCAATTGGAACCTCTACAAATATTGACTCAAGTCCATTGAAATTTTGTGTGCGCAAAAATGCTAGAGGAGGTTGACAACCTTGAAGACTCAACATAACTATGTCTAACATTGTTTCTACCATTTTGAGGTTTTGATGGCTTGTTGATTGACTTAGACTCTTTGGAGAAATTGGAATCACATCCACTATTGCTATTTTAGAAGTTGCAAACACAAACTTCACTACATTATGTTAAATTGCACTTATCATGGTCTATTTGGACAAATGTTGCATGTTGTAATTTGCACTTGATCTGGGAAAGAGAAAATGCCTTTCTTACTTGTTACACTACTTGTGAATAAGTCAGATTCAGCAACATCCGTAATAAAGTTTGATAGAGTCACATTGATATATGTCTTAGGAATGTCTAAACACCTTGTAATTCCCCACAAACTTATTGATAATGAAATCTAATAGGTCACCCAATGCTTCAATTAAAGTCCAACTCCCATTGCCACATGCAAAGATGTGCATTGCATTGCTCATTTTTGTTCTGGTTTGCAAATCATTGAACAACATTCAAAATTAGGAAATTCTCACAACATGAATTTCTATTAGCAAAAGAAGAAGAGATGGGGCCAAAAACAAATTCTAGTAGAACAAATTAATGTTTTTGTAACATCATCCTATCATGCATCCTTTCCACAAAAAACATTATACCATTCATATTTGAATGATATTCCAAACATTTTTCCAAAACTACTACAATTTTGTTTTAGTCTATGTGACACTATTTATCAAATCAGCATTGTTGAAGGCAGTTTGGCATGGGGAGTGAACATATCCCAAGTCACCTCGTGTTTTTGAAAGTTCTATCACTACTTGTTCGAATGCTTGAGTACTTGTGCTCAATCAATATGGCATGCAAGAAGGAATTAACAACGCATTAGATCAAACCTTTCAACATGCTTTGAAAATTGATTCCTTCACCAAACAATCAAAGATTGAAGTTTGCACAAACCATTCAACCAATTGTTAAGTCTATATCAGTAAGTGATGCACTTAAATTGGAAAAACTTCACATGTTAAAAGTAGTTAGATCCTGTATGTTTGAGATGCAGAGTCCACAGTTGCACAGGGAGGAACAACAACCTATTGCCCATTGGAGGAAACATCATGTTGCTGTAATAGATTGGCACAACATCATAACCCAATAACATGTAGATACAAGAATGCCCCTGCTCCACATTTTGCAGATGGGTTTTGATTCTTGAAGCAAGTCTCTCCAAAATCACAACAAAGCAGGAAGACTGAGTGAATTTCACAAGAAGGTTTTGCAGTCTGGAAATTTCTCTTGTTCCTGTACAAGCAGGAATCCTACCCTTTTCATTGAGGCCAACTCCACACATGGATGTCTTGTAAAACATCTACTGCAAGTTATCATTTATTTCTCCTCCCATGTTGCTTTTCAGCACAATCCCCCTTGCTGTGCAGTATTACACTTCATGACACACCTGCATAATCTTATTGGTGATGGGGGTTGCAGAATGCAGAGAACAAAGTAGAGAAGCTTGAGAAGAAGACCACTTTTGCAGCAGGTGGCATGATGTTAACTCCACCAGGGCAATGGAAGCAGCCAATGTTCTCAACATTGTGCACCACACCAAAAGAGCTAATCTTCACTGTAAGGCAGAAAGCTCTTATTTGATAATCTTCAGAAAAGATCATGAGACAAGTTATAATCAGTACTGTGATTGAGTTGTGTTTGGGTTGGAAGTTAACTTCTTTATCTATGAAGCAAATTGCACACATAAAACAACAGCAGAAGTTTGTGTTTGGAGAATGCTTTGAGGAACTTTGAAATGGCACATAGTTAGGAGTAATGAAGACTTGCACATATAACCTTGTCTGCATCCTTCCAAAAAGGTTTGTTTTGCTTCTTCTCTTCCACATCTTAGGCATCAAAGGAAGCTGAAGTTACATCAGTGCAGCTCCATTGATGCCCTATAAGACTGGTTGTCACAGCAATCAAGTCACCTGCTATATCTGGGATGAGAATTATCTTATGATTGAACTCATCATGGATCTGAGACGAGAATTATCTTAGGATTGAACTCATCATTTTGGAGCTAATTCATACCGTAGAAAACAAATTACCAGATCAAGAGAAACATGGCAGACTAGACAGCTTTCTTCTTAGAAGAATCATGAAAGAAGGTTGCCAGCACAGCCATATTATGCCTTGAAACACCATGGATTTGTGGTTCAATTGGAGTGTGTCACAGAGAGTTTTTGCTGCAGAGGACCCAACAAAGAACTTTCTTTGTTCAAAGATTCCACATGATGTACAATTCTTTATCCACATTTCTAATGACATATATGCCAGTGCAACATCCAGAAGAAATCACCAAATGCAGTCTTTGCAGAAAATGAGAATTTTTGTGAGAATCTCATGCATCTACTATCAAGCACTATCCAAAGGTGTGGCATCTTTAGAGACCTTTGCTATGCAGTCATTCCATTTGAGCAGCACAATTTTTAGCCATCCTGAAACTGATTTCTGACATTTCATTTTCCGGATGATGAAGCACAAGCACTTCACAAATTGTGCAAGGTGATCAGATTGCTAAGTCTGATGATGGCAAGACTTATCTCCATCTGGAGTGTCCAGACATGGATTAGCGAAAATGACTTCAGATGGGAAAGGGATCATGGGGTTCATTCATGAGGGAAAATCAAATACATTGTGTAAATGTTTGACATCTGTTGCACTTGCTTTGCACATAGCTAGTGCATGCAATTATATTGCTGTGTGCACTGAGAAAGAAGTTTGCTGCCACCACATCCATGTGCTTGAAAGGTCTCATTTGACTGAATTGCTTGCAGCAACCTCAGGACACAATTCAGATCCTACTTCTGCAGGATGAAGCACCGCATCTACTTCACAGATGTCAATTCCAAGCTGAGCAATGTCAGTGACACAAGTCGTCCCTCTCTACCTCCCACATTCCTCTACATCTACAACATCACCACATTGTCATCAGTCAAAAATCATATCCAATCCAAAACCACAGAAAATTTGAGCAAAAACTTCTGCACACCGGTCTCTTCTTGAAAACCTTCCATAGTCAAGGTCTTGATCTTCTCCTGTCAGAAAAATTCTTATGGAAAAACTCGGAGTTTTTTCTGTGGAGGCTTTTCTCTTGTTCTTGTTCTTGCACATGATGGAATGCCTTTCCTTGTACAAAAAAATTGTAACAACTTGTGCATCCAAATCTTTTAGAAACAGATTCGGTTTAAACTGGAAACCATGTGAGCGAAGAGAAAGAAAGCAAGAAAAAAAGGGGATACTTAGAAACAAGGACAAAATAAGAAAGCAAGGGGTGTGTCACACTGTGGCCTTGCCATTTACATTAAAAAGGATCTTAAGGCAAAAGAAGAATTATGGAAACTCTAATATTTCACCATGCAAAAATATAATCTTCAAAAAATCCTCTAAAAGAAACCAAAGTCCTTCAAGAGATTATAACTTATAACTAATCTCAAGTTTCAACACAGGCCAAAATATCATCTTTCAAGAATCCTCATACAAAAATAGACCTATTATTACCTAGGGGCCAAATTCCCTTAAGCTACTATACTCTATATTGAATCTAAACACAATATCCTTGCCTTGGTAGGCAAGGCCAATAAAAGACAGTTGGAACAAGACATTACTTCTATTTGATGATCCAAAGTTGCATGATTTGTCAAGAGGGTACTTACTAGTGTTGTGTGGGTATTTGATTTTGTTAATACCCTATTGACCTTGGCAACTTTAACACTAATTATATATAATCTTGAAAAGTGTTGAAATTTTCAAAAAAAAAAATTCAAATAAAAAAAATTGTGAAAAGAAAATATAGAATCTTCAAGAATATTTGATTTGTTGAAATGAGAATTTCAAAATCAATTAATTATTCAACAAACATGTGTTTGAAGCTACCGAGGTAGTATGGTTACTCCTGATTAGGTTATTTGAAAATTTTAAGTCAAAGAAGTGTGGGTTTCAGTTTTATTGGGGGAAAAAATTGAGTAATCAGAATCAAAGAACAGCCGGCTCCTATTATTTCTAGAAATCAAATAACCGGGAAAGAACCATGGTTTTTATGGGTGGTTACTAGAAGTTACACCAAAATATCCGGTGGTTTCTTGAGTGGATAACTAGTGTATATACCTGGCAATTCTTTAAGGGTTTAAATTTTTTGGAATGGAGGTTTTTTTATTCTGAATTTTTTGTTTTACAAAATTCAAAATTGGAGGTTATTAGAAAATTCAAATAACCGCCTAACAATGGTATTGTGAAGCAAGAATTTTCTGTCAAAACAAAATAATTCTTTTCCACTTGCATTTATTGACCATTGGTGGTCTCCTCACACACCAAAGCTCCACTGAATATGGGCAATTTTTGCAGCTTTTTCAGGCAATCAAAACTAAAACCCATGTCTTCTATTTTTAGTTTGGAAACAAAGGAAAGAAAATCCCTGTGCAAAAGGGCACCAGACAACTAACCAGGACAGGTGTGTGTGTGTGTGTGTTTTTTTTTTCCAAATTTGTGAAGTAGGTGGGTTGGCAATCGTGCACAAGAGGACTTCGCCAAATTTGGCTATAGGTAGTGATATCCTCTATAATTTGGCAACCTGTTGGAACCTATTTTAGAAATATGAGAAATTTTGATATTATTTTTTCCCCTCATAATGTGGTGATTAGCAGTTTTTTTCCAGAAACACATCTGTACCTTGCATACCCTCTTTTTCTTTCTTGTTAGGTTGTGAAAATTCACGCCCCCAAAAAAATAAAACATTGACCAAGACAAGGAAAGGAACAAGAGAAACCTCCCAAGGCCAAGGGGCAGATGATCAGGGGTAAATTCAAATCAGTGAGTAACTAAGATATTAGGAGTTCTAATTTAGTGACAACCAATGCGTGGTTATCACCTATCACAAATAACCAAGTGAGAATTGCATTAAGAATTAAAGTTATTACAACACATTTAAAGTTTTGTGACTTGAGTTTAGCAACTAGCCAAGGCTTAGTGATTTGACAAGTTGTTATTTACAACTGGGTCTAGCAACTAGTCAAACTGTTAAACTTAATTTGAGTGATTTCTAAGTTTAGTGATTTGACTAGTTGCCAAACCCAAGTTGGGTAGTATTGGCGTCAAGGGCTTTTTCAATAGTTTGGAGGGGGTTTTCCTCCAAACTATTCTAACATCATCAAAAAGACCATCCCAAACTAATTGTGGTATTTTTTCATAAGTCCAACCTTCAAAGTTGAAACCTTATCGTTACATTCTAATCGATAATCCACTAATCAAGTAGTGAGGATGAAGGCGAGTTGGGCTTATTGTTGTCAAAAGTTGCAAGGGGGGAGTCTTAATATTATTGATGCAATTGAAGCCTTTCATGATTTGTTGCATAAATGAGTGCTAAAGGCCTATGAGCTTGGGAACTCAAACTCACAAACCTTGTTATATAATACAAAGTTCTAAGAATGCAACTATCGAAGCACTAGTACAAGTGGATGCCCAACATTCAATGGGCCTTATACCACATTCGTATCTCCACTTGAGGTTCACAAGCCTGAAATAAAATTGGACAAGATTTGGGGCAAGTTTTGTAAATCTATCAAGGTAGCATCCTTCACCTCTCCCCCAAATAACAAGTGATGGACAATTCAACATAGAAGAGACTGATCCAGACTGATCCAGGATCAAGTGAACTAGCCAACTATATAGGAAGGGGCTTTAAAAGACAAATAACAACATTTTGGTAAGAGATGGATCTACTCCTTTATCATAGTCTCAAGCCCAAGAGTTGCATGACTTTTGCTGAGGTTGAACAAAAGCCATTGGACGTACATTTAGAATAGTGCATGCATTCATGGTTCCCCACCATTAGACTCAACGTCAGGCACCATTGTGAATGAGGACTAGGTTGGAATCTTTGATCATTGTGAATGACACTAGGTTGTTTGCAAATGACACCAGCAGTGGCAGATGGGACTGCCAACTTTGCTAATTAACCTCCCATCTATGATTTTAAAATACAAAATTGGAGTGCAATCCAACATCCGCACTCAAGTATGTTCTATACTATTTACAGAAGGAGACCCCAACAGTTCGTACAAAAGGTCAATGTAATCCCCCTTTCCAATTGTCCTCATAAGAAAATGTACTTTCTCTTTATGGTAGATTGGATTCGCTTGAATTTGACCCTAATTTTGGACTTGTAAGATAACACTCTTTTAATGGGCTATACCCAATACAGGTTGAAATTTCTTGAGTAAGCAACTAAAGCTTGGACAATCTGTGAAAGCTAAGTGAGGCTCCTTGATCCCTCATGACTTCAAATTTAAGTGTACCAGCTTGTGACACTCATATATATATATATATATATTCCAATTTTGTGATTTAACCAAACTGGCAATCATCCAGAAGTAGATTTAGCCAAATTTGTCTATAGACAAGATAAGTTTAGGAACTGTGCTTATACCAGCTGGAACCTGTTGTAGAGATTTGAAGAATTAGGGCCAATTTTTTCTCCAAAAATCCTTTATATGTGTTAAAATTTTATTTTTCAGATTAAAGAAATGAAAAAAACATCCAAAAAGGGGGAAAAAAAGAGAAAAACACTTGAGCACAATTATGGGATTTGCTCTGTGCATTTCCAAAAAAATTCATGACCATCCCATCTGCATGTAATTGAATTTCATGGGTACCTAGAATTAAGAGGATTTTGCCAATTTTAGGAACGCCCATATCAATGTGCTACATTTGGGTTGGCTCGCCGTCTATATCCAGTTTTCAGAGTCCTTCTTACCCATCCATATAACAAGATCTGAACAGGGGATTGATCTGTCACCAATATTCAGTGAACCAGTCACCATCAACCTGGAACGTCCTATGGAACTGATCCAATCGGTTGAACAATGCTCCAAAACTCCACTACCATGTCTGGTAGCAGCGTTTTGGAGATGGGCTAATTGCTTGTATTTTGACACTCAGAGAAGTGGAGATGTTAGTGGAGGATGTTCTTGTCCAAAAGACTGCAACGTAATATAATCCCAAGACCCTCTGGATGTAGAGGGAGGAAGATGACACAGTTCTATCGTACTTATGTACCTATTGAAGGCTCGTTGAGGAGGAGGCTTTATGGGATTTCTGGAAATGCTGGACGGTGGTGTGGCCATGTTGCTCCATCCGCATTCAAGGTCTTAAACCAGGTATCGGTAAGCTCATCATCCAAAGTTATGGAAACCTGGATTTTCAAAGTTGTAAGGTTGGAATGGGACGACTATATTGGTTGCGCAAATTTGTGATGAGGGTTTGAAAAAGAGACAATAGACTGAAAAGTCTCTCACATTTGCTCTCTAGACTTGAGCCTCTCCATACGGTTGTGGTTATATGGACTCTGGAGTATCCAACTTCAGGAAAGAGGCAATAAGCCCTTAAGGGCGTAAAGAAACCTGTCACATGTGTGCAACCATAACTCTTAGAAGCCAAAGACCTCTGAAGGATCTGTGTTTTGTTAAAATTACGGAGAAAAAAGGAACCAACAAAAACCAAGACCTCGTGTTAAGCATTTACTATGACCCGTACCAAGGCTCAAGGGCAGACTGTTGTACAGCAATATGACAGTTTGCTTCTTCACGACTACTGGATTTGAGAGATCATAACAGAAATATTTTTCGGCCTCATTGCAGGTTAACCCTTGACTTTAGAGGCTCTCAAAAAAAGGAGAGTTTTGAAGGGGGAGGCTAGTAAAAGGCAGAACAAAGCCTAACTAACACCTGCTGTTCATTGACTAGATAGTTTGATCCATCCATGTGGGTTGCCATTAGTAGTCTCCCACCAATTTGCAGTCCCAATTTTAGTTTTTATTGCTGGGGCGGGGAAAAAGACAAAAACTGAACTTGGATGTGAGAAAATATTTGTGCAGGGTCGTATACTGAGCTGCAATGGAGATGTTCTTAGAGCTTTTCACTTGTGCATTGTTTTGGATGAAAAACAGTAACTCAACTAATTTCGTATCATTTGTAATGTCTTTCATCACAAACTTCTAATATCATAAAATTTTAATAGAATTTATACGAAATTATAAAATAATATGTCTGTGCAAAATTCATAATTTTAGAATATAAAAATGACAATATATATTTTGTATTTATAATGTTTTGATGTGAGGTATGTATCATTTATATTTTTAAATTAAAATTATATTATCATGATGTAATTTTATAGAAAATTATGTTATTATTCTGTATTAAACATGAACATTTATATATGTTATTTAAAATTAATATTTCATCTATCTGAATATTTAAGATATGAAATATGTACAAATATCATTCATATTAACCATGACATAAAAATCATATAATTTTGTATGAACCTATGAAAATCAAATATCGCACAAAATTTTTATGAATCTATAAAATTTGATAAGTTTTTGATGTCAACTTTCTTAACTATTCCTAATCTATACCACTATTTTGTTTGTTCAATTAATTAATTATGAAAGGTACATTTTTTGGGGGGTTATTATGAGACACTTTGATTGACCCATCACAATAAAAAAAAGAGAAAATCAAAAGGACCTTCCCAAAATTAAAAATTATAATCCTGGTTCAGCCTTACCATTTGGTCTACCTATATAGCTTACAAAGATAAAATTTTGGGCAAAACATAATAGGATTAAATGTGTGGCTATGAAGAACAGATTAAGAAACACATGTGAACTTGCAGAAGACTCTAAAAACATACTAAGAACATGATGGGAATATCAAAATCCAAAAACTATCTCAACTATTTGCAAGGTTCCATAAGTGGTTTAATATTAAGGGGTCCAATATTAGACATGGATATGCATGATGCCTAAAATATTAAGGTACCTTGTGCAAAAGTGAAAGCTATATTGGAATGCAAACATGAAAAGAAAATTACTGGGAAACAATTTTTTAAAAAAAGCCTCGTTCTCAAGCTTGTCAATTCATATGACAAAAACCGAGATCAAGGGGGCTATATTTCTTGAGTCTTTAGCATGAATTACTGAAACTGCACCAAAAAAAAGAGTAATGCTTCCTTTTTTTGAAAAGTGAAAGAGTCACAATACTTTTTTTTTTGTTAGCTCCTCCTTCTATAAGACATCCCAATTAGTGGACTTTTCTTTCACAAATATCAATAAATTCCATAGTTATAGCCATAGTTGACAACACATCAACAATTTTACATGAGGAGCATGAGATGTAAGCTGAAGGAAAATTGTGTGCATCAAAATAGGTATGATTAAGAGGAGATAATTCGTTAGCCCAAATTGACAACACATCAACATCTTTACATGAAGAGTATCTCATGTAAGCTGAAGGAAAGTTGTGTGCATCAAAGTAGGCACAATTAAGAGGAAACAATACAATAGCCCAAATCACAATGGTCATAAAAAATCAATAGATTTTTTGACACAAATTGAGATTTCTAAGAAAATCTATTGAAGGATCTTTCGTTTGATGCAATGAGTATCATAGGAAGGGATGTCTTTGAACATGTGGCATATAGTAGACGGCCAAGTTAAAAACCCCATTTCATGGATTCTAATCAACACATTTCCTCTCAAAAGGCTACAACCAAATAAACCAAACCCTTGGATTGACAAACAAGAGATTAGTGGGAACCCTAGGAGTTGATGTAATATTCCCCACTTTATTTTATGACACTTGCTGTGAACTCATAGTTGGCAAAAGTGATTACTGGAATAGATTTGTCACTGATGTTGTTGCAGTCCTTTGATGGCTCTACAATACTGCCTCATAACTTTGAGCTCAGTATCACACTGCAAACACATCCAATATTGCCCATGAGTTGTTGTACCTAGTTCAGTTCAAGGACTTTGTGTTCATGCACTGTCTAGTCTGTATTCATTATATTTGACAAATCCTTAAGCCTGGCCTACTACTACTGGCTGGGCTCAAACTACACTTGCTTCGCTCATTCTTTTTGGCAGATGGACAACTTTGGTCGGTGGTCCTTTTTGGTCCCTTCTTTCAGCTTGTTTTTTTCCCTTTGTTTAGAAATAAATAAAGAAGAGGTGCAGTGCATTTGCTCCATTCATTCCATTTGCATACGGACTTTTTCCAACTTTTTTCTGTTTATACTTGTACTTGTTCACCTATATTGTCATATTTTTTGTTTTGGACAGGGTCTGAAACTTGCAACCTTTGTTGGTCTGGTATTAAGTATATTACAAACTATTAGTCTGGTCTTGATACGTGTTTGTCTGTTTAGAAATGAAATCCCAAAAAGGAACTCCTCCCAAGTAGCAGTTATATATTGTGTTTCGTACTATTGTCTGATGTTTGCCACAAAATAATTCACAAAAGGTCTGGCGGGGGAAAAGAAAAAAGATAGAAAAAAAAGGAGATTTTTACTGGTATGTGCTGAAATGGAGGGGGGGTTGTATATTGTAACCTTTGTTGGTCTGGTGTCAGTCTGGTCATGACAAATATGTCTCTTTAGAAATGAAATACCAAAAAAGAAACGGGTATCAGGTAGCAGCTAGATATTATATACCAGTTTAAACTAAATAATCAATGTATTATGATTTGTGATGCATTGGTACAAATTTATAGTGTTTATGTGGAACAAATAAACTCAATATTCAACTGTAATTCATGGCCCTACCATTCGCCTACGCCAAAAATGACAAAGAACACAGCTAAGGCATAAACAAATTTGCAGCCAATGAGTTGATGCAGCATGCACCCAGGGGGCTCAAGGTTTTCTTTCTTTTGGTGGGGGGGTGTTGGAATTTTGTTGTCCCCATGGTGTTCCCATCAAGTTCCCAATATATACCTCAACATGTTCCCAAAATAGCTCCTCACTTTATCCCATATCCTTTGTCCTAAGTTCTACTCTTGTAGCTCTAAAGGAGGAGATCACGACATATCTATTTTGGGACTGTCCGAAGGTTGATTTTTATTAATTTTTTAATTAATAATAAATTTCATGTGGGGAGGGTGATGGGGCCAATTTAAGATGCCCATCACAAAAGAAAACAAATTGAATTTGCAAGGTCCCCACAACTAATTAATATGAGTCACAATATAGACTGCCATGCTAAGACAGTCTCGTTCAAAATAGACTGACAAACAAGTAGCCATAAGGAAAGGGCCACCATAGTTCACAAAACAAAACAATTACAGCTTCCGACTCATCATGTGCGACAAGATTACACCTTCAAAGTCATACATGACAAGAGAGGAGGACGACTTGGCTGCATGGAGTACAAAGACTAGTTTCTAAACCCAAATTCCAGACTTGTCAGCTCTCTCTACTCACATCCTTGAAACCCTACATATGTCTGGTCTTAGTATCCAGCTGGTATCCCAGCCCTAAGGGCTAGGCTGGTCTGGTGGTTGATACCGAGGCTTATAGTTAATAGTTTATACCAGGCCCCCAACTATATACCAGATCAGTGTTTTTCTGGGAAGTTTTTTTTTCAAATCACCAGAATTTTACAATAGGTTCCAGTAGGTAGCCAGGAATATAGAAAGATTATGGTTTTTTTCTACTTTCTGGTATGTAGCCAAATCTGGCTAAATCTTCTCGTGGATGGTCATCACTTCAGCTACATCACAAAATTGAGAGAGAAAAAACCCTCTACCAGACACTAAGTACATTCAGCTCCGATTTATTCTTAACACTTAGAACCTGATATTTGTACCCCAAAAATCCTGTTTTTTGCTGGATGTCCTTGAAACAGCAGGTTTTCAAGGAATGCCCCAACACAACACATATCTCAAAGGATAAACTCTCTGGTTTTTTTGTTTGTAGACAAAACACCTGCCAAAGTTTATTGTAATGAAACATGGCAACAAAGAGGAAAATGAGAAGGCAAATGAAAGGACAAAAGTCTGGTCCAAATTATGCATAAGAAATGACTACCTTGTTTTGCAACCAAAGTCTATTAGCACAAATAATGAACTACCAACCATCAAGTGGCATATCAGAAGTGATTTTGTTCAATTTGCTTGATTATTGATTTGTTCCTAAATATGTTATCAAAATTTAGCAAATTTCTCTTATTAGTTTCCCATATGTGCCTCTATATGTTCCTACTACTGACCAAAGGAGCTATGATCCAAGTAGCTATCTAAATTGTTGCCAGTATTGGGTAGGGTGAGATATCCACTGAGAAATAAGTTGAAGTGGAGTGGTTTGTGAAGCCTATTGAGAGAATGGAAAAAAGAAAATGACCAGGGTAAATAGGACTGACCCAAAAAACAGAGGTGAGAGATAAACATCTTGTTATGGTGGGAGGCCCTGCAACCAAAAAGTTGGGCACATAAAGTTTTGTGAACATTGTGATTGCAAACAATCTAAAGAAATGCTATGTTTGTTTCAAACAACTTTTTTTAGTAAATGTTATGTTTTATTCTTTCTTTGATCAAGTTGCATGCCTTCCATACTCACAACATGTCCTAAAATCCGATGCATTTGCTAAGGTTCAGTTTTAGGTTTACTTCCCTTAACTTTAGTATCACAAACTTCAGATGTTGCAAGTGAGTCTCCTAAGTTGTGTTGTGTATATTCAAGTTGTCAACAAAAATCTTCAAGAATTTATCCATATACTTTTTAAAAACTTCAATATGGTTCTTGAAACAATGTTGGTTGTGTTCTTCATGCCGAAAAGCATAACATTCCAATCAAAGAGACTAGATTTGGCGATTAATGCAATCTTCTTCACGGCTTTTGGCGACATCTTTACTTGCCAGAATCCAAACTACAAATCAAAAGTAGAAAAGCATTGGGATCTTCACAACTGCGTAAGAACATCAACAATTAAAGGCATCAAGAATGCATCCCTTTTGGTATGTTGATTCAATGGACGATAATCCCCGCATAACCATTGATTGTCATCTTTCTTTATAGGAAACATTATTCTACATGCATATTTAGATGTGTTTTGGCTTCTTATATGAAACCAAAACATTTATCTAACATTCCATTTCCAACTCTTCCCAAAAAGATAATCTATTTCGGGTAGTGCAACATGATAGAAATCCTTATGTGTCAATAGTGTGTTCACCAATATTGTAACAACCTAGCTTTCTTTTATTCTAGGCAAAGACATCCTAAAATTGGTCTAATATCTACCATAACTACTTGCCATTTTCATGGTCAAGGGTGGGATCCATATCAATTTTTGATCTAATTTCTTCCTAACAATTTCTTTTCCTATCTTTGGTATTAACCAATGACAAAGGTTCTATTTGTGCCTTGCCATTTCTTGTGTCCTTGATTGAAAGATTTGAGGCAATCTTGCTAATAGAAATTGAGGAATATTTCATTCCTAGCTTTTTTCTTCCTTTATTGTAGCACACCACATTTAGTCTTCTAGATCATTAGAATTAAAAAACTTTCTCCAAACATAGTGTTGTCAGCTTGGTTCTCAATCAGTAGGTTGATGATTTGAATTGGCCCCTCCAATTTAACCATTGCTTCCATTCCATCATCACCCATTTCTTCCAGCTAAGGAATCGCCTCATGTTGAGTCATATCTACTGTTTGAGTGAACATAGAAAGGTTCCACATATGCTCTTCATCATTAGATGCATCCTTGTTGTTATTAGAATTATTTTGACTTTCATCATCATCAAAGAATGATACCTTATTATTGATTGTTGTATGTTGAAGTCATTTCTCTAGATTTTCCACAATATCATGTTGTGTTTGATTCTTAACAACCTACATCATAATGACCATTGTTCAATGGTAGAATTTGGAGATTGTTTCCAAGTCCTTGTCTCACTTGGATGGTGCACTTCTCCACATACATTACAACTTTGATTTTAATCAAGAAATCTAATCCAAGCAATAGGTCATAGTTGTTAGTATCCATAATCATAAAAGTCATTAGGCATTGGATGTCTCCAACTTTTATTACAATTTCATTTATCTTACCAAACGTTTAAGTTACAACTCTTGATGTAGTCTTATAGGATTTTAATCCCATAACTAGATGCATTATACCATTTAGTAACTATAATTCATATAGTATAATGCATCTATATAGGATCATTTTGAGGAATTATATGGGATTAGATGGGACAATGCATTATATGATTTCATGGACCACTCTTGTGGCCATGATTGACATCAATGTTCCTATATTAACCAATCTTTCAATCAAATGATTGTTGACCTCTATTAAAATATGTAGTGTTTTGTTTTGATGACACTTGTTAATGCATATTTTGTGAATTACAAGTGTCTCCTTTAATTTTATCAAGTTTGATGATTTCAGACTATCATCCTTCTTCTTCTGCATTAACTTCACAAGACTCTCCAAGTACTCTAACTCCCCTAAGATGGACAAAATAGTTTCCATCAGAGTTTTTTAAAAAATTCCTTTTATGAAGTGTGTCAAAATCTTAAAGCATGTTGGTCCTTCTTTCATTACATCCATGGGTCCAAATCCTATAGTTCTATCATTTGCTTCATCAATCTCCAATGTTTGCATTTCCATTGGTAGCTGCCTTTTAAAGATTCTAGCTTCGAAAAATTGTCATGTTTGGTCCCACATAGCCTATTCAATTGTTCTAACGTTATTGATTCATCATCCACAAATACTTCCCGGTAATTATTTGTAGTTGAATGTGACTTGGTTTCCTTCCCTTTCTTCCAACATTTGTTTTCAATATGACCCATACCTACACAATAACCACATTTGAAACCACAATTTTTCGTTTTATGTGGAAGACCGCATTTACCACATTTAGGTTTAAGGTCCCCAATTTTTGGACAAATAGTAGCAACATGATCAACTAAATTGCATATTTGACACACTAAAAAAATGTTGGCAATCGGTGATCCAGTTCCATGACTTGATGAAGTCCCTTGTTTAATTTTTTTTTAATGAATGAATCATTTAACACATTGATTTGTTTTTGAACAACATTAGCCACAACTCCTTCTTCATGATCTACCCTCAACAATTCAAATGGAATTTCCTCCAATTCCACCAAAACCCATTCAACTTGCAAAGCTATAGCAAGCAATGCATCCATATTCAAATAATCTCTCATCACACATAACTTTTTAATTTTAGGACAAAACTTAAAAGTAAATATTTGCCTCTATTCAACATCTTCTAATTTACCTCTTGCAAAAAGCTTTTCCATTCTATCATGGTATGTTAGAACTTTTTGTTTAGGCTATTGTTTTATTTGGTTCAATTTAACCTAGATGTCCTCCTTATCCACTATGCCATATTTTAAAAGCATAACAACTTTCATGGTTGGCCAGTCTGCTAGAACCATGGCCAACTTCTATTACCATTCCTTAGATTTTCCCCTTAAATTTAGCATGCCAATCTTGAACAATTTCCATTCATAGATCCCCCTCACTTCAACTACCATTTCCAAATGTTCAACCCAATCATGTACATCTTCAAAAAATTTACCCCAAAATAATTTATCCATGCCCTTAAGGCTCATCATTACTAACATTAGATGGTCCTAATATAAAGCTATTTATTCAACACAAAAATCTACATGGTCTTCACTTTTTGCTTTCCAAACAACTTTCCTTGTAGTTTCTTGGTCTAAAAACCAACTTAAAAACTGAAAAATTATTCTTACATCCTCTACTTTGATAATCCTATATCTTTTCTTAAATAAATTTTCCATACTTGACAAGAAAAATTTAACAAATCTATTTCTTTTTATTGGTAATTTCGGTATCTAGACATCCCTTGCAAAAGGCAAAGGTTTTTGTTGTTCATCATTATTAATGATGAATTTACAGGAGAATGGGTTAGAGAGTTTATTTGGAATGGAAGTTTTCTAGTTGGTGTTGGTTGTTTGATCATCTTCCACCAACTTTTTCATGGCAATCTCATCATGTTGTGATACATCTAATTTCATCAACCATGGATCAATTTTGTCTTTCTTTAGACACATCCCCAAAGTTCATAGGTATCAAAGCAAAAGTGTGCCATTTCAAATGTTTCATAATTCCATTGTGGTTCCTTGAAGTGATCATATTTGGCTCTCCAACTCATCACCTTAAAGAAACATCCATATGTTGTACTTTGATAATTTTATTTCCTAAAGTAAATAGTTCTTCTAACCTAGGAACAAAAACGAATTTTGTGACTTTCAAATATTGCTCCATTTGGTATCCAAATATCTCCATTGCATGGCAATGAATCTCTACCTTCATAAATGGGGACTAGAAACGGAATAGAAGAAGTGGGAGAAATAGGTTCCTCCTTGAAATTGAGCAACACCTTTCCATGCTCTGCTACCATCACACACTTTCATCCACACCTAGGCTTTAATCTCAAATGCATTATGCGTTATTCTAACAACTATGTCTCCAATCGTTGCTTTGGATGGATCCAAACTAACAATGTTGATTATTCCAAATCTTGTGATGTGAAGAATTGTAGATCTTGGCTCAAGTGCAAAAATCTCTATATCCTTGTCAAATAGTTATTTCCATTGTTGCTCATGTGAAATTTGAAGATCTTATTTCAACATAGAATTTTTTTCACTACAATTTGACATGTTAAATGTTTTTTACAAAATGACATAATAATCCCAAAAACATCTATACATACAAGTGTTTCAAAATCTAGTAGCTTTGATATCAAAAAATAAGGCATATAAAGTTTTGTAAATGTTGTGACTACATACAACAACTTAAAGACATATTATGTTCATTTCAAACAAATTTCTTAGTAAAAAAAACAACAATAACACCAAATTTGAGTCCTTGCTACCTTGCCACACTTAGCAATAATCTATGGACAAATGATGGATTGACACATTCTAAATTCCTTTTCATTGGCTATCATGGTCACTTAATTTAGTAGCTAGGCTTGGTTTTGGTGTGGGCTTTGCCTAGGGTAGGTTTTCCCATTGGGGTTATGTTGTACTTGTCTTTCTTTGCATTGGAGTTGTTCATTCATGTCAAAAAAAAAAAAGGAAAAGAAAAAAATACTCAATGGAATAAATGAATGGGGATCTACCTATTTTCTTGCTTTCATGCAAAGCCACTCTACATTGTGTTAATTGAGGCATGAGCTTGTAAAACAGGGAACTTGATTGAAAGGGAAGCTAATGTTGTACTACTTTGGCTGGAGTGAACCACCACTCACAAGTGCACTGTGCAGGATGAATGGTGTGTGGACAGGAAAACACTTTTTCATTGTATTCCTGTCCCGCAAGCTATGTATCAACCATCCACACGCATCTACCTACCAAGTTTGATAAGTAGCATAAGAAGGGTAGGTAGACGTTGTCCCCTTCTTTTTATTTATGTTCCCATATGGTTTCCAATACTTCACCATTATTTATGTCAATTTCAAATTAAATTTAAATACCATGAACATGAAAGGGCACTTGTTAATTTGCCTTTTAATATTCATGTTGGTGGGTAGAGGAAAAGATTGAGATAGTTATTAGGATAAGAGTGAAATATTTACACACCAGGATGAGGTAATTATGAATTTGTTTTTGAAATTGTCAACTAGACAACCATGTTGGAACTGTCCTAGTGACGTTATTGGACCCTACATCTGCTTTGCCTAAACCAGTTCTGATTATCATCATTACTGGAATCACACGTAAGTCTTTACCTTCCTAGCGTGAATAGGAGGGTTTCACATGATAGGCTACCAAGGTGGAACCTTACAACTCACTTATAGTTCATTCACAATTGAGTTATAATGGGTTTCCAACTGATGGTGCACTGGTGGGTGCTGTGTCATAGAATCTGTACTACCATGGCAGGATTCAGCAGCTGTAGGGGGAAAATGTAAGGAGCTAAATAATTGTGTTGATGCAATAACTTAGTTGTAGACTTTCCCAAATTCTCTGAAAGATGTTCAGATTACTCGTATGTTGACATCGCTTCTCAAAAATAGGCATTTTCTCTTAAGAATGGGAACAATAGAGCGAGCAGACAATGTATGGGTCCAGTACACACTTGTGAGCAAGTCTCCTTCATCGGGCATTGAAACTTGAAACAACCCAAGTTTACTCTGAACAACCCAGAGCATTCACCACTGAGCATAAGGCACATGTTGCGGAAGGAGGCTACTGTGAGAAATGATGAAGGACATAATTGCTGACAGCTCAAATTATGTGTTCACAAGGTTGGCCCCCTCCCCTCGTCTACATACCTCTGATCCAAAGTGTCTTGACTACTGTTTGCTCACATACTTTTGTGCTAGTGTCGGGCCTAATTGCATTTTCTTGACACAACAACTTCAAGGAGATAAGTCCTTTGATAACTTGCCAATCCAACTTGCATGGGGTCGGATTTGCCAGAAAATAATGAACCAGTATGCCTAATACACTGCAGTTGTTGCAACATGGTGACTCCGCTTGTCAGGAGATCAATGACACTTAGGAGTTAAGATACATAGTGAGCGCCGACTAGCACAGGCCCATAAGATAAATAACTGTTAAGGTCTCTCAACAATCCCGCCTTGCAAGTTATTCTTGGATGAAAACTGAACATGGCAGCTGGGAATTGGAACTCATTTGGGATTTGAAGTCCAATTTGATTAAATTACTTCACAGAAACAAAGTGCTGTCCTTCAAAGTGTATTTCGAAGTCATGGGATGTATACGAATGAAGGCAAGGACATTCCATAGTACTTACAAGAAGTTGTTCTTTTGTAAGAATGTGGTCAATCTTATCAAAAATTGCTGTACTCCCTCTTGAGTACTATGTGTTTTGTACACATACTCAGGGCTAGCATACGAGTACATCAAGAAATACGTTGTGCAACCTTAACCCTTAAAAGACTTGCGAAAAGTTGCTAGTAATTAGGTATCTAGTTGGCAAAATGTGATGTGTCAATTCCTAAACATGCCATGTGTCAACCTAAGGTATCTCACCTATTTTGTATTCCAAAAAAAATTTCACTTAAAGAGAATGTGAATTTTCTCACAAGAAAAGTTGTAACTCAGGACACATGTGTAATATACATGTATCATTACCTAATGTCAGATTACCATTTTCATGTAATATATGCCACAATAAACACCACATAACCTCACATCATCTGTGTCATGAAGGCACGACTTTTTGTGTGAGAAAAACCATTTCTTCTCTTGTAATGCTTACTTCTAAATATTTTCAATATTTTCATATTTTAAAACATTTTCCAAAAAAGTTGTATTCGGTTTTTGGTAACTAAGAGTAAGTTAGATTAATGAATGAGGTTTAAGTCACTTCTTTGTAGAATGAAAATTTGGTAATTGGGTTCTTGTGCAATGTGATGAAGAAGAGAATAAGAAACTCAGGGATCTAGGTTGTGTGCTTCTTTGTTGCACTTGAGGACAGAATGGAAGAGCATGGAGTCACGTGGGCCAGTTGCTGGGACGTCAGTGTGTGGCCCCAATATCACCAATGATTTGGCAACAGAACTCTGACATGTTCCTGCAAAAGGACATAAGACTGACAAGAGGCACCCTGTTCAAACCCTAGTTTATTTTGGAAGCCTGCAGCCATCCATCAAAGGCCAAAATCATGTTCCCAATGCTACAACCACCAAACTAAGTTGTCATGAAGCCTCCACTTGTCCTCATTCACACAAAGAAGGGTGGGGAGGGGGAGGAGGGGGTCATCAGACAGACAGACATCCAGCAGCATCCTGAATAGGTAGGTATATATATATATATATAAAATAGGCACAGAATTGATACAGTTGCAAAATGCCATTTTGTGGGTATTATTATTTATTTTTAACCTGGACTCAATAGCCCTTCCTATGAACACCCTACCTATTTGCCTACTTCCTCTGTGGATGGATTGCCCAATGTCTAAACCACGTGAGCAATCAGAACCCAGAGTACACTAAACTAATGGGGAGATATCCCCACACATTCCAAGCTATCCAAAATTTTTTTGGGTCTATTCTGATTGAAAGAAAGTGGGAATAGGAACCACCGAACTTTGTTGGAAGAAACAAAATAGGTGTGCCAGGGCAAGCTACCCAAAAAAAGAAAAGAAAAAAAAGGTATCAATTTGCACGGACTCAGTAAAAGGCTACCAACTCAAGGCAGAAAGGCAGGCAGTCTCTGGCGGCCCAAGCAGGGGAACTCATTTAATTAAGAGAGAAACAAACTATATTGTCTCCTGTCAAAAGGAGTCACCTAATTAGGCCCCCAAGGGCACTTTGCTTTGCAATGGACTCAATTATTGATTGATTGATTCATTTATTTATTATAATTATTCATTCATTTGTGATCTCCTCATACTTTGTAGACTAATGTGAGAAGTAGTAAATCCCTAGCACATTACTTTCCCAGGGTAATCAATTTAGACTTTCAAGTTTTCACTATCAATCTAAGGCCTTTTTCCTCATTAAAAAGTCTGAAAAATATGTGGCCTACCATGCCAAAATTTGAATGAAACCTTTTTAAGCACAATAGATTCAATGATATTGTACAATGCCAATTTTTTTTGAATCTTTTATTTATTTATTTTTTATTGCCAAACATAACTGACCAAAAAAAATATTAATTAGGCACCTTGCTGCCCAACCAGGCTAGGTGCTAGGGTAGTTTGCTAAATTGGTGTGTAGCTGATCAAGAAGCAGAGCACATTCTAATTTTGTATGTAAGGCCATATAGATATTAGATACCCAACAAGGCTGGCTTAAGATCATCATCATTACCTGAGTTGAATTCTTCTTTACCGACCTAGATATGATGAAGCCATCAAATCCAGAAGAAGAACAAAAACAACAAAGAAGAATAAGGAGAATTTCTTTTGGGGTATCATTGTTGTAATGTTCCAAATTGAGAGTTTTTGAATTCTTGTTGTCGTCCCTCCTAGCATCTTTTCTCCCACACTCTCTCTCTCCATCATCAATTGTGAGAAGAAGCCCCCTGTTTTGTTCTTTAAACTCCTCTTTGTTTTGGCTCGAAAAAGAGCCATAGGGTTTTTGTAAGACTTGGGGTAATTTGCTAATCATAGCATTTCTTACTTACCATTGTATGTTGGCAAGCTTCAACACATGTTTGTCGAACAAATCAATTCGTTTTGAGATTTTCATTTCAAAAAATTGAATATTCTATAAGGTTGAACATTTTCCTTGAATTTATAAAACTTGGATTTTTTTTAAAAAAATCAATTGTGAATATTTCTGAAAATAGTGTAATTAGTGTTGAAGCTGCCAAAGTAGAGCGGTATTAACCAGTGCTGGTCAGATATCACTTTTTCCCAATACTCGAGGGGCAGAGTATTTTTCAAAATGAAAATCTCATTAACACACAGGGTATCAAATACCCGATTTTTTGAAAACTGTCAGGACCCACCTCTTATCAATTTGCAATGTCTCAACAAAACCCACCAATTATCCATTTTCCTGGGTATGGTTCATGAAATACCTACATGTTATGCATAAGGGTTTGGTTTTGGAATACCCTACTTGATACCCACCTAGTATTTGTCAAGGCCAGTTCTTGTAGAGCACTTTATATGCTATATTTTTCCCCCATGCATTCCATGTGCATTTGTCAACTTTTTTTACATCCAACTTCCAAGCATCAAACATGAATTTCATCAATGGTTTCATTGCATTCAGTGCATAGTGCTATAGACAATGAAAAAAATTCCCCAAAACTCAAATGAAGCTTGCTTAGTAATTGAAATGAAGAATGCATTGTAACCAAAATTGGGACTCAAAGATCCTATCTACAATAATGTTAAGTTACCCAGTGCCAACTATTAGACTATAGAAATTTTGAATGCTATATTATCTACATTCAACTTCCATACACAACTTGTTCACACATTTGATGATTTTATTCATAGGTGTCCCAAAAACATGCTTCCAAGAACCAACAAAAAATTCAGAAATCAACACACATTACAAATAACACCTTGTCTTTTTAATCCTTGAAAACTTTAGACATGGTTGTTGTTACATTTGTTCTACTGCTTCACAGAAACTATATCTACGTAGTGGAAGATGGAGTTGAATACAATTTCTCTTGTAGCAAAGCAAAGTAAAAGAAAACAAAAAGAAGATCAAAAACCATAAAAATGTACTTAGTTTCATTCTATCCATCTTTATAGGAGTATTGCACACCTTAAATCCTTGCTTTTGCGCCTTTGGCTCATCTTCTCCTTGCATTTTCCTGCACATATCTACTCCTCATTTCAAATCCATAGAAAGTTATCAACTAGCACACTAAACACACGCAAACCAAGAATGGAAGGAGATAAATAATGGCATAGTCTCTAGTAACCACCATTGCCTTTCTTCTTCAAAGACAAACCACCAAAAGGTGATGGTCTCATCACCATGTAGTAAAGCACAAAAAGTTAAAACCCTAACTACATCTTGTAGCACATAGGAGGACATGTCTTTAGGTCACAACATAACATATTTTGTAAGTCAACAGGTTAAACCTTAAACTCTAGTTTGTATTCATTATCTTGCAACAATATGCCAAGAAGCTCAATCAAATGGTTAAATCCTATGCATCATAAAAGCAATGTTGGAAACAATCACATTAACCGTGTATTGAATGTTACTATGAGTAAAGAAGTAAAAAATCAAAAGTCATATTAAGTTTTAATCTAGAAAATATAGTGTTTTAGATTAGTTTCAATTATAATTGCTTTGCCCCATGCTAGTTGTTCAATCAATCCCCAATTCATTTATTCACCATACATTCAAACCACAAACACATAAGAAGCCAACAACATTGTTAGATATATTTGATCCATCTAACAAATTCTTGTGTTTGAATATTATTCTACAATTATGGCACTTGCCCATATTTGTCACTTGAATGTCAACTAACAACTTTTTCAACATGACATATGACATGTGCCTTAATTCATATGTTCATTACCTACAAAACTTCCTGGTGACATTAACCAATTTTTATAAAACATTCCAAAAAGACAAAAATAATTACACATTCACTTGCACAACTAAACTCCCAAAACACCGCATGCAACTTAACACATCAAACAACATATATTTTCAAAAACCAATTTTTATAAAACATTCCAAAAAGACAAAAATAATTACACATTCACTTGCACAACTAAACTCCCAAAAAACCACATCCAACTTAACACATCAAACAACATATATTTTCAAAAACCTTTCAAAGTTGCAATTCTCATTAACACCCACCTTGTCCCTCATTTATGAAAAATAGTTTCGAAAACCCTAAGTAAGAATTTTCAATCCTTGCATTTCTTGCATTACATTCAACTTAATAAGGTAAAAAGGACAAGACATAAGACACAAATTGCAAAGCAATGATCATTTTGGCCTTTTCTATTTTATGCCCATTTGCACCAACTTCTTTCAACCTTGTAGTGAAAATATAAATGGAGATTGTTATTGTTAATGATAAGTAACAATTTGGATAAGATAAAAATAATAAGGAATACTTCATCTATGTATATTCAATTTTACACCAAATCTTTTGAGCCCTAGGCCTATAATGCAAATCTAGATATAGTCATAAAATTTCAAATTGACCAAAGACCAAATACCATAGCCCATACAAACATTGGAATATCAAATCATCATAAAACATGACTAGTATAGCTTTTGTAACCATTTCACAAGGGAGACATTTCTTCTAGGTTCCACAATTTTGTCATCATTGGATATGTTTGATAGTTGTTATGTACTACATGGGTACAAAACAAAGATGTAGTTTCAAAACAAATTAAATTGTGAAGAAAACAATTTAGAAAAAATTCATCATCACATGCGTGTGTTGTGTGTTCACTTAGAATGCACTTATTTACCTTAAAGCTTAAGACACCACAAGCTTCCATTATCACCTATTAAGTAGATCACATTAATAAATCCTCATCAATACATCCTTCACTCAAGCTGTAACTTCATGCAAAAATTTTCACAATTAATGAATCAAAGAACATGCAACAAACAACATACATGTTTTAAGGAATCAATTGAGATTGTTTTGATCATATGCATGCACATCTAATGCATATAAAACAACTTACAACCCACATCAAACAAAGAAAAAGGTAAACATCAAATTGTTACCGTTTCATTAAACCAACCTTTGAACAATGAACCACCAAATTCATGGTCACAACAAATGTGCAATTGAAAATGGAACATGAGTCCATGGTATTAGAAATAGAACTTACCACCATGTTGGGGGCGATTCCCAATCTTCAAATGTCACAAGAAAATGGCAAAATAATGATAACTCATTTCTAAATAGTGATTACACTACATCTTCATTTGATGCCATTACATGAAAAATTGAATTCTCTTCTTTAGGAATCACAACTTCAAGAAGGTTAACAATAACAAGATTCAGGAACTAAAACCAATAAAAGAAAAATTTCTTGCAAACAATATTTTTGCTTCTAATGAACACATCCATTAAAAGTAGCATGAAAGTTTTATAATCATATTTTGTCACCATATCCACCACCTTCAACCTTTCTACCAAAGCCTTCACTACATCAAAACTTTTAAAGTGCATGTCTAACATCATTGTGAGCATGTTGTGTGACTTGATAGAGTTGTAAACAAATGCAAATGCCAAAAATGGTGTTAAAATATCTAACATTTTTCCCATCATGTGAACACACAACGGTGAAAACACACTAACGTGTAACAATTTTAAGCACATATGGAAGCCCATAATTGCTTCAAAATAACATTATGGAAATAGTGTGCAGGTAGGATAGTTTGAATCCCACAAGTCATTTTGTAAATTATCATTAGATTTTCATTATTAAAAAAATTTCAACCCTAATTTGCCTTATGGAGAACTTAAATTTTGAAATATGAGCTTCTAAATTATTATATTCACTAAAGAAATGACTTAATGGGAAAAACACCATAATTCAAAATACATAAAAAAATTTGGTCATCCAAATCCTTTCAAAAAGTCTTCCTTAATATCAATGTTACCACATCATATTATCATTGAGTCCTTTGTTCAATAAAAAATTATATGAAGGTGCATGAAATCCATATTCAACAATTAAGGATTGTTTGGTACTTTTTTAAAAGTTCATTATGTTATGACAATTCAAAGACTATTAAAAAAATTCATACAATGTGATTATAATATGTATAACACTTAAATGTTGAGTTTTTTATTAGTTTTATCATTTCTATTTAATCACATGGCCAAATCTTGCAAATTTTGCTTTGTGACAATATTTTATGGACAATGTTATGTGTTTTTACCCACAAAGTTTGTAATTTTGACTCAAAATCCTCTTTTTATGAACATGTTAGAGTTAGCCCCATTTTGTTGAATCTCCTATTGCGTGTGCACACTAGTAAAAAGCACAACATTAAAGGCATAAGACAACAACCATTAGTTTTTGGTTTGATTAAAAATACATTGCTTTATCACATGAAACATGGTTTTTGTAACAACCTTGCAAACAACCCATGTGTGTGCATGTGTGCATCTACAACACAACCTTGCAAATTTTGGTTCTCTTACCTTCCATAACAAAGATTAATTGCATCACAATATTCAAAGGTCTTTTTAAAAAATTCATCTTATTGGCAAACCTAGTCTTCACATGTGTTTTCAATTTTTTATGGTAAATGTTTGACATTCAAGCATGCCTTTTTCCATTGCATATGGCCCTTTATGGACTTTTTAGTGGGCAAGCCCATCTTTGAGTGGTACCATTAGGAATATTACACCTTGATTTTCCTAGACTCATCTAACTTTGAAAAATCATAGGAAACATTTAAATAAATATTTTCATAAATATTTTTTAATGAATACATTTATGAGGTTCCATAGATTTTGAAATTTCAATAACATAAAAAAAATTCTATATTTTGATGTTCCTAATCATTGCATTTAGGAAAAATTTCAGGAATGTAACACTAGTTTCTTTTTGGTCAAGAACACAAATTTGAAACATGATTTGAAAATTTTCTTGGGAATTTTTTTCTTGAAGTCATTAAAATTTTAAGTTTTTATTAGGTAATTATTTGAATAAGTATAAATTTAATTATGAATTTCCAAAGTTAAGGTTATTGATTTCTAATGGGGCCATTTTAAATAAGAATACAAAATTTTAACAATAATTTCCAAATTTTTAAATTTCAAAGCCATATATTAGTGCATGCAATGGATAAATATGAGGGGGAAAAAATTATAGTTGTGAAAACGTTTAAAGGAAAAGGTTCAAGAAAATGATTTAGTCACTTTTGGTTCTTGAACCATTAATTCCTTGAGGTGGTTCTTAGTGGTACCACCCAAGGATGGGTTCACCCTAGTCCATGTGATTATTTTCAATATAGAAGCTTGTGTAGTTTTCAATATATTAACCTTTCAAAAACCAATAAAAACCTTGAGATCATTACATGCACATTAATAAAGCCTTGTTAAATGCATGTCCAAAGTAATTGCCTTGCCAAGGAAATTTAAATGCCAAAGGGGTGCAAATTTCAATAGAAGTTAATGCTTTTGCAAGGGTGGACAAGTTCCCCCTTCATCCTTCACATATTCAACAACCTTGTTGAATAAGTTACAAAAAGACAAAAGTTCTTGAACACATGTGCATCCATGGTTGATCATGTTGTATTCACATTTTCAAATAAGCCCATTCTCACATGGCAAGGAACCCACTATGAGTTCACAAAGTTGATCACAAATGCAAATGTTTCATGTCTAAATCTAAACATACACAAATCAAAAGATGTAGTAACTATTAAAAAACGAAATAAACACCGCACGAAAACTCTATCACCACACTAAACAATCTTAGACAATTGTTTTCCATTGTTGAAATTGGCATGTAGCCTTTTACAACATACAATACCAAGTCTTTCACAAACTTATTTTGGGCCACATCTTTTTCATTTGTAAGGAATAGAAGCACAAAAATGCTTGGTGATTGTTCCATAACTAAGACCGACCCAATGCTTCAACTTCCTTTGGCCACATTCTTCTCCAACAACTTGCACATTTGTTGCCTTCAACCTAACCCAAGCATTTGCATGTTTTGAACTAATGTGCTTTTCATATATGTGGTCCCATGGTCTTTATTATAGATGACCACACTTTTTCACTAATGGGTAGTGTTAAGGGGGTAGGCTGATTACATTGTTTTGGATGAACAAGGCATTAAGGATAAGGATTGATCATTGGACATTAGAGGTTTTAAATTTTGACTTCTTGTTTAGTTTTGAATCATGTGGATGGTGACTTGGGATTGCCCAAAGATGGAAGTTCTAAGGAAAGGATATTCATTTTTAGACACACAATTTTGGAATGAAAATAGATGTAGCTACTTTTTGGTAGAAACTACAAATTATGTTTGGAGATATCACAAATTTATTTGTTGATTTCATTTCATTTCAACAGAACATGCAATTTTTTTACTGTATTTTGATGAAAGTTTTTAGTAAATAGGAAAAGTACAAACTTTTGTAATGATTTTCCTATTCATATTGTTGTGTGAATTTTATATAGTATAAAAAAATAAAGAAATGAAGTGTAATTTTGTTTTTGAATTTTCTACATTGTATCTTGAAGTACAAATTCTGGTTATATGAAATAACCATGAATCTGGTACTTTAATGAATTATAAAGGGAGGTGTGTTTAAAATCAATGCAGGAAATGTGAATATGTGCATATTGTAATGCAAATTTGTTGTTATAATAAGTGTGTAATAGGTCTGCATGGATTTAATCCACATCTACTAGGCAGTTACTACTATGAGCTTGGGAAACAAAATGACACATAATGCATAGTGTGGTTTGAACAACTCTAGGAGTTACATCAATATCATTGTTCAACTCAAAGAAATGCTAGGGGAAAGACAACTTGTTGTGAGGAATCTAATTTTTTTGGTTTAGTAGATGTTGAATATACCACACATCCTAAGAAACATCTATGACTCTTGGCTCCATACTGTTTTCATTCAAACTTGGTGCATCAAGAGATGAGACATAATTGAACATGGTTTTCAATTATGTCTTATCTCTTGATGCATGGTTAATATTCATGGGCACAACATGGTTTTCAATTATGTTTCATTTGAATGATTTGTCCTCCCTTTTGCAACTTTCTCAAAACTCAAGACGAATGCTTTAGGTTTGGGTTAGGCAATAAGGGACAACTGACCTAAATGATTCATTGTATGTCACATTGAAATCTAACAGGGTACCAATTTCCATCAATCCTACACGAGACCCCATACCAGGTGGGTCCGGTTCTTTAATTGGTTCTTGTTTTTTAAAAACCAAGCATGTTGATTATTTGTAACCGGACCCAATACCCTTGTTGATAATCAGCCCTAAAGTCAATATCTGGCCAATATAGTGGTATTAACAGCTGGTGCCAGGAAGGACAGAGCACTGCAGCAGCCCTACTCAGGATTTGTTTAAAGGATTTTGTGACGTAGCCAAGGTGGCGACCATCCAGAAACTAATTTAGCCAATTCCAGCTACATGCCAGATATTTAAGTAGAAAAAAACCAGGAACCTTCTATATTTTTGGCTACCTACTGGAACTTATTCTAGAAATCTGGCAATTTGATTTTTTTTTTTCACGAAATTTGGCAAATTCGGACCATTTATTCCATGAAAAAAACATTTGTATTTGGTCGAAATCACATTATTCAGGACGAATTTTTGTGAAAATTTGCCAGTAAAAAAGACAGTGGACCTACTCTTCGGCTACTTTTGAGTTCATACTTTATTCTTGAATATCATGAAGTAAGTTGTACTCGCAAAGTTCATAGGGGGATGTGTTTAGTGTCCTGTGGAGTGTAGTGCATGCCCCCCACCCCTTTCCTTCCTGAAATATGTACATTCATTATCAACAAATTGTTGCTGAGAAGTCGACCAAAATTTGTCCCCGCAGAAAAGTGTGGGATGATAGGTAGGTATTGCAACAAAAATACCTACTTACACTTGTCTGACTTTGTCTCTTCTCCACTTATCACCTACCTTCTGTGAGTCCTGCGAAGGCTGCTAGATTTGTTTTTCTTCACCTTTGAGAGAGACTTCCAAAGTGCTCCTTTTGTCTGCATTCTCTCTCTCTCTCTCTCTCACCCTTCTTGGGTTGTCAGTGCTTTGCCTTTTATGCTCTAGTTTATGTCTTGAAGTATTTTTGCTGGAATGGGCAAACTAACTTTTGGGCAAGGTGATAGATAAGCTTAGTAGTGATGGTACTTTTTCCATCTTGCTGTTGCTTTTTGTGCTGCTTTTGTCTCAGAAACTACAAACAGATTTCAATACACTACAGATCAGCTTCAGCTTTCTACAGTTCCGCACACACTTTTTGTTCAAATTTTTTTCTAGACACTGTTCACACTTCACAACTACAACTCATGCCCAAGATCATCATTATCTGTTGCCTTAAAACAAACAAACAAACAAATAAACACAGAGGTATTTGTGTGCACATTTAGAGCTGGAAAAAGTAGTGTGTGGGGTTAGGGCATAGTTGATTTCTGTACAAGATACATCCAGTTTAAGTACTTAAGGTTCCCTCTCTTCTTTGTCACACTTCCTCTCTACACAATCATCTTGTGTAAGGTAAAGCCCCAGGTTGGGGATACTCCCAAAATAAAGTGGATTCACACTTGATGGTATGTCATCCATAACTCAATGTTACAAGTTCTTAACGTTGAGTTATGGAATGATAACTTGTAACATTGAGTTATGGATGACATACAATCAAATGTGAATCCACCTTTAAAAGTGACCTAGAAGGGACCTAGGACAAGGCAATAGCTGAGTGTGGCCCTGCATTTTGGCACTGCCACCCACCCCATTGGCCTTACCCACTGTAAAGCAGGAGACTAAGATTATCATAAGCCTAAACATGTGTGAATCATGAGGTGGTAGCAGTAGGAGGAGAGATCTTACACCTAGTATTTAAGATTGGGAGGGACCTTATGCTTGTATGGTATTGCCCTCAGCCACTGGCATTACCAGAAGAAGGGCCTGCATGAGGTGGAGCCAATGCAAGCTCAATTCTTTAATGTGTAATGTACCTCCAACTGTTATATACTTTGGTGGAAGATCCCTTCTCTTTTCTATTCTATGGGGGGGGGGGGTATTTAGGGTGATGAGGTGCCCTCCAAATGCACTAGGAAATTTCTGGGAGTGCTTTACAAAGAGGCTGAGAACTATGAGAGCCTCTATTTCTGCTGAGTGCTTGCTTTCTGGACACTGTCAAAATGGGTGGATAATTTCAGCTTTTTGGGGGGATATTTAGGAACAAAGTTCGTTGGCAGGAAAGGCGCCACTTCCAGTCTTATGGCCCATAATTTGAGATTTCTGGCTACTGGGGGCCTTTTTCCACTGGCCTTCTCCATTGGCTGAATGCACTGTTTGTCAAGTTTATACATCTTCGAAATATATATAGTGCCCGTCAACTTTGCACACATGGATTTGATTTTGCCTAGAATCTGAAAGCATTAAAATTCAGAAGCTTTTAGGGTTGCCCATAACCCCAACTCTGAGATAAGTAATTGAATCTACTGATCAATGGAATTGGGCCCTTATGCTCCTCTAATCATCATCAGCATGTCAAGTGTAACAAAGTGAGTGGGTATTTTCCAGTGCTTGCCGGCTGGCTGGCTGGCTGGCTGGCTGTGGAGTTTTGACCCGGTTATCAGTCCGGTTATTATTTATAACCTGCCACCCGGTTCTTGATTTTGTGACGACCAGTTAAATTGATAACCACATTGTATTAAAATTTCAAAACCTAATAACCTACCAAGATGGCCTGATTATCTTCCAGGTAGGTTATCAATTTTCAAATGCTAATACCCCCAAAAAAAAAAAAACAGAATTTCTTTTTTTAGTTTTTCATTTTAAAAACTATATCACTGGTGTAGTAACTAGCAGGTTAAACTGGTGATTATTAACTGGTTATTTGATAACCTACCCTTATGCATAACCAGTGGTTACTAGGCAATTTTTTGATAACCTACTCAGCACCCAATTTATTATATTGATATTTGATCACCTGTGTGGTCCCCAAAAAAAAAGCTCCAAAAAAAAAAAAACCCTACCTAGTGGTTATTAAAAAAAAGAAATAACTGACCAACACTTTATCTTCCCCATAATTAAAAAAACTTTCAAGGGCCCCCAATGCTAATTCTTATTAGTTGCAACAACCATCCAAAATATTTAACCTGCTCAAATTACTTTGGGGCTACATAAAATTCCTTCAGATGCCTACTATTAGCGCCCCCAAGGGCAGGGATAGCAATGAGCATATATATATACTTGTGCCGAAAGGACGTTGGAATCTTCACAAAAACAAACAAGTTTTGCCCCCACGAGAAAACTTGAATCTTATCAAAAAAGCTCATGTACGTCCTCTAACTTCTAAGAGAGGATAATTTTGATAAAAAGCTAGTGTACTAACTCTACAAGCAGATATTGATATATTTTGGAAGAAATGGGTCACAAAGGCTTGATAACTATCTTTATATGACCTTTGCCCCTCTGTTGGAAACTTTCCAAATATTAAAAACGTACTCAACACTTTTTTTTTTTTTCTCGGATTCGAGAATGAAAAGCCTTTGGTCCCTCATCATGTTGTACCATTGGGTTCAAGTATCGAGCTGAGTCAACCTTATTCATCCTTAATTCATTGAATATTGCACACGAGCTAGTGGCATCCATTTGGCCATCCCACTTTGGGTAGAAAACAAACTTCGATGAAAACTTTAGCAAATTGTTAATGAGAAAAACAAATGGAAGAAAGGCCAGAGTGAACCAACAGCCAGCAGTGGGCCATGAGGGATGGATGAGGAGTGGACCATATTATACACTTTTCCATTGGGTTCCAGTTCCCTAGCTAACCACCGTAGTTAGTGGTTATCTCAGTTTCTGTTTCTACTACCTACCTATTAATAATCCAATAGCCATTAAGGATATACTAACCATCTGCATGCATCTACTTACCTTGTAGTCTCCTATTTGTCTACCTTCCTACCTACAAGACCTATAATGGGTTACCCAGGTGAAACCCAACATCAACTCAGTTGGGGTTCATTATTCATTCATAACTGAGTTATAATAAGCTTCCAATGGATGGTGTGCTGGTGGCTGTTGGTTCACTCTAGCCCAAAAAAGGGTAACAAAACTTCTCTTTGAAGTTCAAGGAGATCAACTTTCACAAATCTGGTGAAAATGATTCTTTCGTCTTGCAAACCATTGGCCAAGTAGAGTGCCTCTGATGAATTACATAAGGTATGATGTCGAACAATACATTGAACGTGAGTTTCCTTCCTCAGAAAATATCTTAAGGAAACCTTTCTGATCAGGTATTATTTTAAAATATGGAATAGCACCATAAACATGGTGTTGTGTACATTGGTGTCAAACTCAATGTTTTGGAAACCAAAAGCAAAAGAAACAAGGGGTGCATCACACTGTGGCCTTGCCAATTACATTAAAAAGTATCTTCAGGCAAAAGAAGAATTGGGGAAACTCAAATTTTTCACCATGCAAAAATAGAATCTTCAAAAAATCCTCCAAAAGAAATCAAAATCCTTCAAGATATTATAGATCTATAACTAAATCTCAAGTTTCAACACAAGCCAAAATGTCATCTTTCAAAAATCCTCATGTAAAAATAGACCTATTACCTAGGGGCCAAAATCCCTTAGGCTACTATACAATATAATGAATCTAAACACAATATCCTTGCCTTGGTAGGCAAGGCCAAAAACTGTAGATCCGTAACCTGACATTGACATGAAATCACACGAACCCAACTTATATAAAATGAAGCATGAAATCAATTTACCTCAATTTAATTGCAACAGGTACAACAGACCGAAAAATCCACCAAATGAAAACAAAAGGGAATAACTTTAGTATATGAACACAACAAGTGAGAAAGTAAACCTGGTTCAAACAAGATCAGGCAACCTAAGTATGGTAACTTCGGTCAGCCTAGCAACTAGCCAACAACACAAGGATCCAATCTGAAATTGGAAGTTAATATGTACACCTTAACACATTCTGAAAGTAGACATTCTTGAAATGAGTGACTTCCCAAAATAACAGTGTCACAAAGCCCCAACATCCACCGAAAGCCACATTGTTGTACCCAATTCAGCAGCACAAGGGCCCAAAAAAAAAGCATTAGTTTTGCCCCACAACAACTAATAGAAGAACTATGGGAAGGGAGTTTTTAAGTTCTAGTCAAATTACTCTACTCTCTAGCTTGTTGTTGCAAAACCTTGGGTTTCATGCCAACAACTTTACTAAAGGGAGATGAGAGCCACAAAACATGGGGCACAAACCTAATGTTTTTCTTTTGGCAAATTTTTGCAGTTTTTGGACCTGAAAGTCTAGTTCAACTCATGTAAAGATTTTTGTGGGGAAAAAAAAAAATGGGGCTACTTTGCCAAATTTCGATTAAAAAAAAAAATTCTAGATTTCTACAACAGGTCACAGGAAGTAGCCAAAATGTGAAAGCATTTTTTTGTGGTACTTTCATACTGGTCTATAGCTAAATTTGGCTAAATCTTCTTATGCGACGATTGCTAGTTTGGCTACTACAATACAAAATTGGCACAAAACATGGTGCTTAAGTGTGAGAGAAAAAAATCAAAAATTTGTTGTTACAACCCTTTCTATCATGCTGGATTAAGTGTATTCTTTGGATTTATCTTGAGTTTATGGTTTCAAAATTCTTGTCATTGTGTATGTATGTTCTATGCCATCTGCTTAAATAACTACATAGCCTAGCTACCTCATTCCTCTCCCTTAGTAACCCACCTACATGAAAAAAAAGAAAAACCTTTACAACTATTTTTGAAATATCATTTCTAAATTATGATACACCTAGGTATGTTCCCAAATGATTCCCAAAGGGCAAGGTTCCAGTAGAATCCCCCCCTCTTTTTTCTTTTTCTTTTTTTTCCTAGTTGAATACATTCCCAAATGATTCCCAATACTTCATCATTATTTATGTCAGATCTTGCAAGTCCACATAAATGTGCATGATTAAATGGGCTTGAAAGAAGTAGGTTATTATATTATTTTAATATGTACATAACATGGATGTGAAAACAAACATGTTAATTTGCCTTTTTGTATCCATGTAAGTCAATAGGAGAAAGACTAGAGGCAATTAAGCTTGAAATATGAACAACACAAACAAACAACCATAATTATTTATTACATAGATTATAAAATTTATATTTATAAAACATGATCATTAAATTGAATTATTACAACAAAAAATAAATAAATTATTGATGGGTACGTTTGTGGTACTTATTGTTACTTTTATTGAAGCTTTTTTTTATGAGCCACATTGATTGGCCCATCATCAATTTTTTTGAAACATTGGCTCATCTATGTTGTATATATATATATATACACACACACACACACACACACACACATATATGAAAGTTCAACTTTGGCCAAATCATATGGGATAAAAGTGTGGTGCTATTGGGAACATATTAGGGAACAGATTGAAAACTTAAGGTGCCTTTGGGAACCAATTGGGTGGTCACAAGGCCGGAGTTTAAATACCCCTGCCTAACAGAATGGGTACCTATTAAGGGCAATGAGAGTAACACAGGTAGGGAAAATGTAACCAGCTGTTAAGTTATGGGTTATTTTCCCACTTCCTTAAGCATTCATTCTTCAAGCAAATAATCCCAAACTAGGAACTTTGAGTTAGCAGATTATTATTTTGTAAATGGTGCACTAGAGAAGATCCATGGCAATCAGCTCAAATGAATCATCCATGCCAGCTACGTTACATACTAGATTGGGTTGGGCCTTGGCCGATTTGGAGGTATGTAATTGTCAGTCAGGAGAGATTCTGCCCTTCACCCTAAGCTTCTTAGGGTCAAGTGCTCTTTTAATTGCATTCAACTAACGCATAAAACATTGTGAAGTCCAGCAAAACAGTCCACAAAGTTCCTAAGCAACAAATGTGGCAGAAACTCTTGTGAGTGCCAATTACGTCATATAATGGCCAAGTTTGCCAGCCAAGTTCTCGCAATGGCCATCACCTAGCACAAAATCATCACTTGTAAAGGCCCTGCTCATTTTTTGGTAGTGTATTTATATACACCCTTATCAAATGGCTGCAATGGCAGGCATTTTGTTTTCAAAATGCCTATCGGTTATTTTTCTTGTTTCCATGTGGGGAAAACAAAAGCAAAAAAAAAAAGCATGTTTGTGAGGCATTTCAAAAAATGGAATGCCCCACAAATTTTTATTTATTTATCCCATGATATGAGCTCCCACATGCCCACTAGATACCATGGAAAAATAATAATAATAATAAAAAAGATCGATGCAGGTCTTGATGTGTGGTAAAGTTCTCAACCATGAGTTATGTGGGAAATCAAGCCCACGCGCAGCTATGCAATGGTGTGGGCCCGTATTGCGGAAAAATCCCACAGCCTTTGGGCTTTACCCAACACAACAAAATTCATAAATGGATGATAAATTCCAAAAAGAACACAGACAAAACACCCAAATTTCACTCCATCCAAACCACCCCAGATGAAAAAGTGGGTTTGGCAACAACAATGAAGAAGAAATCATAAAAATAAAATAGAAATTCTCTTGGGTTACACTGAAAAAAGGTCATAAAGTAATAATAACAAAAGATTTGTAACTGCTGGCTGCAAAGTGAAGAGAGCCCACCCAAGTAGAGATACATAGATATCTTTTGTCAGTTATTATTATTGTCCCTTTTTTGTATTTAGCATGCCAGATTGTTTTTTACCACAAAAGGTAGAGATGTAACTGCTGGCGGCAAGTGGACAAGCCAGTTTAGTTAGTGAAGAACCGAGTATAGTAATCTATTGTCAGTTATTGCCATTTTTAGTATACCAGATGGTTACTGTTTGCTTTACCAATTTCAGTTACTTAACTGGGGACTGTTTGGGAACTACTCTGCTTGCGGACAACTGTTTGGGGACAACTGTTTTGTTTTTGTTTTTGGTTTGGATTGGTTTGGTTTGGTTTGGGTTTGGTTGGGTTGTTTGACTGCAGCCAAAAAAGCTAGTGCAGATTTTAGAGGCAAAGAAAAGGTTGGCGATGGAAGCCCAGGTTTGTAGCAGCACCAGCAGCCGCACCACCACCCACCAGCAGAAGAAGCAGCAGCGCCAGCAGCAGAAGAAGAAGAAGAAGAAAAAGACGAGCTTTTGCTGTGCATTTTGCCGGGTCTTGGGTTGTGTGGAAATGTCCATTGGAGTGAACAGGAATAATGCTGCGGGACATCCCACTCTACTAGTATTTGTAGCTGTTGCTCACTGTCTTAGGTTTTTAAGTGTACTCCAAATTTTCCGGGAGTGCACCTTTCTCTTGTTGTTTTTCCCAGTCTCTGCAAAATCTTGTGCACTTTGGTGTGACATAGACTCAGAAAGAGAGAGAGAGAGAGAGAGAGAGAGACACACACACACACACACACACACTCAAGGGGAGGTGATCTTGGAAGAGAGGGAAGCATAAAATAGAGATCTTTGATAAAGAGGGGATCAGAGAACTAGTCTAGTGTTGCAGGGAGGAAAAACATAGCGAAAACAACAAGAAGAACAAGGTTTGAGAGACTCATTTTCTCTGAGAAGTTTTTGCAGAAGTTGTGAGACAACAAGAGAGGACATGAGAGGAGAGGAGAGGAAAGGGGTATAATTCTCTGGAGAGTGGAGGGTTTTTTTTTTTCTTTTTTTCTTTTAAAAAAAAAGAAGTTGGGGACAAAAGGCAGTTGAGGAGGTTGAAGCGGTTTTTTTTTGCTTCTTCTGGGGTGGGAGGTAGTTTTTCGAGGAATTCTTCGAGGATTTTTGTTTTTGGGTGATCTGGGTTAGTAGGATTTTGAAGACTCACAGGCCTATTTGAGAAGGAAGGGGCTTTTCGATATGTTTTGATAAGTTTGAGAAAAAAAGTTTAGTGAGGGACTGAAAAAGAGTTGACGGACAGGTGGAGGGGAGAAGTTTAAGGAATTTTTTGGAGGAGTTTGGAAAAAACAAGACATTAGTTTGTAGAAGAAGAGCACAAACAAGAAGAGTGTTGGAAAAGTCTGGTTTGAACAAGAAGCTTCATTCACGAGCTGTTGTTGAGGAACTATATAGAAAACAACTCCATAGAAAACCTTGAGCTAGGGAGGAGGGAGAGTCAAGGTTTTGGAAAAAAATATTGAGGTGGTGGTTTGTGGAATTTAAAAGAGGATTATCATTATAATAGCGGTTTGACAAGTTTTGAGAAGGAACTAATTGTAGGAAATGATCAAAAGAGCTTGATTGAAGGAGGGGAAGGGTGCTTGACTGCTAGGGTTGTAAAACACCTGGCTTTCAGTTGTCAAAATCTGGTTATGCTGATTTTCAGGTTCAACCTGCAGGAGTAGGATCTCTCATCTGGTGTCAAGCAGTCAGCTTCGACCAATTGGAGCCTAAAAGCTTTGAAGTGCTGCACAAATTGATCACTGCCTGAGCAATGGATGGGAAGGAAGAGGGCAGTGTAGAGCTCAATGCCAAGTTGGGTGCTGGGCAGACAGCAACAGCAGTGAGAGTAGCTGAAAAGGGAGAGAGCCTGCACAAGGTACCAAACAGTAATCCCTCAGCTCATTCCAATGGTGGACCACTGTGGGCAATGCTGCCAAAGGACTTGGTGGAGAAAGTGTTTGCATACCTGCCCCTCCACAGCCTGTTCCAGGCCCGCACAGTTTGCAAGCTCTGGCAGAACATGGGGATTTCCAATAACCTTGTGAAGCTGCGAGCTGAAGCTCCATCTGGCAGTCCTTACTTCCCTGTGTTCTTCTCCAAAGGAAATGAGCGAGGATGGTGTGCTTATGACCATGTGGTGCACAGATGGCTTCATCTTCCCCCCCTCACTTTCCTCCCTTGTGAAGCCAAGTGCATTCTGGCTGGAGAAGCCGGGCTTCTGTGTCTCAATCAGTCACTGGGCTCAACTTACAGCTCCATCTGTGTTTGTAATCCCATGACCAAGAGCTGGAAGGCACTTCCACCTTTAGCCCACAACTGGGAGCCTGGGATTACACACATGGTGGTTGACCCAGATCAAAAAGCTTACAAGCTAATTGTCACACTGACTCACTGTGTGGAGAGCACTCATGTGTTTGACTCGCAGCAGAATCGTTGGCAGGCAACAAGCTGCCTTCCTCCCCATTTCCTTCTGTGGGGGAGACGGAGCTCAGCTTTTGCTCGAGGCTTTCTCTATTGTGTGGCACTTGAAATTGGTGGCCTCAACATGGAAGGCTTGATAGCATACAACGTGCACACTGGGGTGTGGACAGAAGTGCATGAACTTCCTCGAGGTATGCGGGATGACCCCTATGTGCTGTCATGCGGAGGCCGTGTTCTTGTTGTTGCTGCGCAGAAAAATTCAAATCGCCGGCTCACCAGTATCCGCATTGTGGAATTCAATCTGATAACCAAGAAGTTCATTGAGGTGACAGAGATGCCACAGAATGTGATGTTGGAGGTCTTCCGGTGCAGAGGAGGGTGGAAGCCTGTGGCATATGGTGACAAGATCTGTGTTGCCTCCAAGAAAACCTTACAAGTTGCTGTTTATGACATGGTGCAGAAGGCTTGGTATGAGTTGCCCAAGTGTCCTCTCAATCCCAAGGTTGATGTTGCTTCTTTTTGCTATGGCCCAAGCTTGCAGAGCTTATACTAAGACAAAGACCCCTGAGATAACTCAATATGTCTGTCTTTCATAAGAAAAAAAAAAGCATCCAGAAAGTCTTTCGTTGGAACTCTGTTTTCTATAGATTTATACACCAGTCGATATGGGATTATTAGGTATCTTTTATGGTAGTTTTCACAGTGTCTCAGAATTTGAGCTCCTGGAGTCTTTATATACATATTGACCAAGATGAAAACTTACACAAAGTTTGCAAATTGTGTGTTTTGAGTGATGTGAGCTGACATGCAAAAGTTTTTTTCCTTCATTTGGACTTCATGTCAGTCTTGACTTTTAACTCTTCCACAGTGGCAGCATCCACCAGTCCCCCCTTCTTCCATTGGGTTATTCTTAGAGTTAGTACTAAGCAAATGCCCATTTTTCTGAAGACATTGGATCCAAATTCCACTATATCAGGCACCCTGGATTCAAGTTGGTTATGGTGGGACTTGTGCTTTTGTTGAGACACACATTTAACCCCAAGGAATAACTATATGCTGTAACAGACTTGTTTGGATTGCTCAAAGGTAGCGTTTGAAAATATGTGAACATGCTAGGAAGAAGTAGGAAAACACAGGAAAATGTTGATTTTGCATGGCCATCTGGAATGAGGAATTACTAGACAAAGAAGAAAATATTTACAAAGAAGCACATCTGCAGAAGTACTGACTGAAACAAAAGGAAAAAAGAGAGAACTTGATGACGCAGTTCTGTACCTGACTGCATCACACCAATCAAGAGAGTTTTTGGCTTAGAGGCGAAGCAGTTCTGAGACATAGCAAATAAACACCCCACTCACCTAAACAACACTAGTGCTGTGCCCACATTGTATGAGGAACCCCAAACTTTCCAGCTTATGCATTGAGTTGTGCTAAAGGCATTGGAAGCACAATTCTGTGGACCTGTGATGTGATTTCCTCACCCAAAAAAATCTCAATAGCACTTTAAAGGTAATCCAACAATAAGTACAATCTTAAACTTATGTGAGCTGCCCACAAAGTGTCAGACCATCACCTTCATCACAAACAGCAGTAATGACTGCCATGACTACTTAGTTGCTTCATCAGCTCTGTTGTGAATACCTAATCACTTTATCAGCTCCCAACAGTGGGTGCAGATAAGAACGTAGTAAGCCACTGAAAATCTCAGATTAAAGAAAATCTGCTTCCTGAGTTTCTGTAACATTCCCTGAAGCAACTTAAAGACTCTCTCATGATATTGGCTAGCACTCAAGAGAGACATAGCTAGTAAAATAAGTCCTCACTGAAGCTGTAACAAGCTTATCAAGGTAAGCTTCATTTCACTTTAGCTTGTCACTGTGCAAGCAAGCATCTAAGCTGGAGGAACATAGTCATAAATATGGGGCAATGGAAAATCATTAGGCAAAAAAGTGTGATGCAGTGATGGTTCCCAAGGTGCATCTTTCAGAACTTGCAGCAGCTCTTTAAGCATCACCTTGCTCCCTTCAGGTGCCAGGTGCATACCATCACTACACAGTGCAATAAAATTCATTTTCAGGAAATACAAGAAGCAAGATCTCCTCTTTGAATAGAGCTCCTGACAAACACAAACTTTTTCTTGGTTCTTGAATTAGGGCTTATGGTAACAGAGATGACCCACCTTAGGCACTCAGTCTGCCAATTTGGATGCTTTTGAATTGAAGTCCACAGATCAATCACCCCTGCACCCATTTGCTTTGCCGCTGCCCTGCATGCAGCTGCATACTGACCTGCTCTCTCATTTGTGCGGTCACTAGATTTCACATTTTCTTCCCCAAATTTCATCCTGCATTAATGCAATGTTGAATTAAGAATTTGGCGAAGTTCATAGAAAATGAATTCATGAAAACCTGATTGGATATGCCATTTCAAGTCACAAAGATAAACTGCAACATAGATGCTATACTGAGATGTCTTTGCACTCTTTTTTGTCCCAGATTATGTGAAACTGGTGATTTCAAACTAAGCACATACCTGAGCCAATTACAGCGACTTTCTTCATGTATAGGTGGTGCTGTTGTCAAAATCACATGTGTCTTCTCAGATAGCCCCTGCACACAAACCTCTTGTCATTCATCTTACCCTGCAGCTCCTTGCTTTTCACATTTTGTGCACCATTGTTTCACATTCTTCAGCTGCACAATCCTTGATAACTAAATTGCCAAATGAGATGGTCCATAAACTGCCATTTGACACTAAGTAGGAGTGGATGTGAAATCCTAAAACCTACACCTAAGCTTCAAAATAAAATCTTAGTTTTGACTCGACTTTTGCTGAAGTAGCAGATGAGCATTGCCTGAAGATGTGCAGCAATGTGGCACAAATTCTCCTGGAACTCAGCAATGGGAACATGTTGCCCACCAGACCCTGTTGGTGAGGGAAATGCAGCATCATTTGCCCCAAAGAACACCACTACCAAAGCTGGTTGCACACTTGCATCCTGTATTTTTACATCAAATCCACTTATACAAAAATACAACTCTGAGATGTATCTATGAGATTGCAGAGAGAACTTCATAATAACAATTTGAAAGTAGTCATTGTATCAGTTCCAGCAAGACCAAACTGATCGCAACAAGAATGCATATGGTCTTATGTGAGTCACGCACAAAGTATCAGAACATCACCTGAGCAGCATTGATTAGCTGCCATTACTACCCACTGACTTCATCAACTCCCAACAGTGGGTGTAGATTAGGACATATTAATCTGCTAAAAATGTATGCTGAACAACTATAATGAAATTCACATTTTCGCTTTCTGTCACATTTCCAGAAGCAATGGGAAGACTTGGCTATGATGTCAGCTAGCACTCAAGAAAAATAGCTACTACAAATCCCCATTCGAGCTGCAACAACCTTGTGAGGTAAGTTTCATTTCAAATTAGCTAACCCCTGTAACTTAGACACAATGTTGTTTACCCACCTCCTTGTGAAAACTAAATTGCTGATTATCACCTTCAGCAGTTTTTTTCTACATTTGAATGCAGACAGAATTGGCAACCCTAAAAGAAATAATAAACCAAAGTTTGGATCCCCATAAACATGTCAGCTGCCAGACCTGACCTTGGGGAAGATTGTATCCAAAGCTTCAATGGCTCGCCGCGTATTCCATCCACTGTATCCCCTCAGGAGAATATCTGCCTGCAATCAAGAAATAGGCAGACTCAACACAAGTATGTAAATAAGTGGCACACATCACAGTCAGAATTTCTTGTCTAAAATGCCTTGATGATCTGGTTGAACAACACATGTCCATTTTGAGGAAAGAGGATACACTTCCCCATTCCAACCCAAAATGAAACCAGCAACCTTTGTCAGAAATCGAATGGTGCAATATTGAAGAACCCAGTAGGTACCTATTCTAGCTCTTTGAAACCAAACCCTAATTTTAGGTCTTGATACCAAACCCTAATTTTTGCAGCTGAGAAAGTAGAAATTCAACAAGCAAGCAAACAGAGTGAAGCCAGTTGAGTGGTGCAAGCTGTTGTCCTAGGAACACAAACAAGTGAAAGTTACCTTGCGAGAATAAAGGTCAGCCAAAGCAGCTCCCCATCCACCTAGCTCGAACGAGAACTGGGTCATGGATGCTCCATATAACACAAACAGTGGCCGTGCATGCGGTGGTGCCATTGCTAGCTAGCTGGTATTTTTACTCACAACCTCATTATCTTGCCCTGTTTTTTGCTTTGCTTGAATTAGGGCCTAAGGAAACCACACTCCTGGTGGCTATGGAAGAGAGCATCAGACAGAAATAGGTGAACAGAGAGACTAACACAACAGCCACTAGCTAGCTAGCTACAAAGGAAGTTTGCCCAAGAACTAACTTGTTTTATCACACAGAGATTGTCTAGGGTTTACCTTACCCATTATGGAATGTGGAGGGTACATCTCATGTGGTGGCAAAATGGAGATCCATAACTCTTAACAATGCATTTACCTAGTCTGAAAAGGTGACACCATCACAAAAAAATTTGTAGTTTTTGATGAAATTTTTGAATGTTTCGTCAAGTTCTTCAATCAAATATCATTTGTTTCTCTCAATCATTTTCTGAGCAGATTTTTTCTTTTTTTCTCAATTTTGTTGTGTGACCAAAATAGCAATCATCCAAAGAAGATTTAGCCAAATTTGTATATGGACCAAATATGAAAGTAGAAAATTTTAAGAATCCTTTAATATTTTAGCTGCATGCTGGAACTTGTTGTAAAAATGTGGGGATTTTTCTTTTTAATTTGTAAATTTGGCAAATCAAGGTCATTTTTTTCACAAAATTCCTTATTATGTGTCGAAATCATTCTTTTCAGGTTGGAAAAATATGAAAATTTGTCCTCAAGAAAAAACACGGAATCTAAGTGATTGGGAGCCATTTCGATTCTTTTATCCAACCTTGTAAGCCTTTTAACTATCTTGAAACATCTCTTGTTTAGGTAATTTGACGTGTGACAATAGTATAATCTTGATTCAGACATTCTAATGATATCAATAAATTTGGACATATTTTGACTTTTGACCCTTCACATTTCACTCATGAGATTTGGCATTCTTTAGGTGTCCTATCTCCCAACATGGGAATGTAAGTTGAGAGGTTAGGGAATGCATTAATCCCTTCTTCACAACCACACACCTTACACTTGTTACGAAAGTGTGTTTCATTTATTTTATCTATCATTATGTTGTAATTTGACAAAAAAGGAGGCAACCTAAAACCTCAAGAATTCCATGCATGGAGTTGTCATTTCCTCATAACAAATTCATAGATTCATCAATTAGAATTTTGCTTTTTCAATCTTACGGTTACTTCTACCACCTAAACCTTCCCCAAACCATAGCATTTGTTGGAGTTCATCTCCACTGATTAACTATGAATCCTATTTCTTTATTAAGCCTATCCTTTTTTTAATGATGTTTCGTAAAGATTGTTGGATCAAATCTCTCTAGATTTTCTCAATGGGCCATCTTGGTCTTACACAAAATCAGCCCTTCAATAACAACCCCACAAATTCTTTCTCAATAGCTTATTCAAAAATTTAATAGAGAAGAGACGATATCCCCAACCACACCAAGCTCATCAAAGTTCCCAAGATAAAGGCCTCAACTTTGTAAATGCATCCCCAACTGAAATTCCACAAATACTCTCCCAATGATTCACTAAGAAATTTAACAAAGAAGAAACAATATCCCACAACAACACAAATTGCTCTTGATAGGACTTAGATATCAAATTCCCTAGAGTTCCCAAGATAAGGGTTTCAACTTTTTGAATGGCACCCGGAATGAATCCCCACATATTAATGTTTTCTCAAATCAGCCAACATTGTCCCCTATGGAGAGTCATCAATTCCAACATTTTTACTTATTTGTTCATTCATATGATTCCATCATGTTTCTTACATTCTAACTCCAATACGCAACAAAAAAATACTTAGAGTTGGAATATCTGTTAAAATAAAGGTTGAAGGCATTCTTCCCATGAACCATTCACTTCATTACCACTATGGACATTCACTCACCTATCTACTTCTTTTTGTTATCACCACACATAATCATCAAGAACATTAAAAGGAAAAAACCTTAACTTTTGGAATTCCCTTCTTAAATCTTGGTGTCTTCCATTTCTTTACAAAATTCATCTGTCCTTACCATTTCCAAAACAATTGAAAAGTAACAAATAGAAAGTCAAAAGGGTGAAAATTCTTTAAGATGTACCAAAATCTTGTCACAACATCAACTTTTTGTGTCTTTTTTACCTACTATTTTTTTACCATGTAAAAACACATTTATGAATGATTATGATGGAACTTAAAATTGTAATGGTTTAAAGTATAGTCTTTCTAAAATTTTTGACAACGTTTGATTCATTATTTTTTATGGGGATCAAAATATAGAATAAAAAGGATTATAGTAAGGACTAGGCCCTTTTTGTCTTGTGTAATACACCTTAAAGGATTTTCACCCAAAAGCTATTAATAAGGTTATGACTACATAAGTTGAACAGATTGCCAACAAAAGTAGGACTACTCTTTTACAAGTCACTAAAACCTCCTTGGTTATTGTTGAAGTTTGCATTGGACTCATTCATCACATTCGCAATTTTAGACTTTCGCAAAGCAAGTGCACACCACAAAACATATTGTATGTACATGTGCTTGATTTCCTACCAAATATTTGGAAATTACCAAAACTTAAAAGTAAAAATTATAATTGCCTTTTTTTGTTTACAATCCCAAAATTTAAAACTTTTGAAATTCTAACATCATTTCCATGAAAATTAATTTAAAAATTATTATATGATGATGTATATCATATTTTATTTTATTTGTGAATCAAATATGATAGAATTTGAATAAATATGGTATTTTTTTAAAAAAAAGCATTCAAGCATGTTTTTTCAATTGTGTTTCAATACAATTAAGGAATTTTTTTTAAAAATTGAAATTAAATTATTCTTCTTAACCATAATGTTTTTAGTAAGCATTTTATCCTAGTGAACAAATATTGCACATTCTAAGCAACTTTGGCCACTTTTTTTCAAAAATTTATTTTATTTCCAAAAGCTAAATTCGACAAAATAAAATAAAATTAGAAGATCCAAAAATAATGTACATGAATTAAAAGCATTTTGAATTTGGATGAATTTCTACCTAGTCCATCAATAAATATTATTGTTTATTCAAGCCACTAAACCTATTTTGTTGCCTACACTTGCTTGGACTTTCTTAAAATTCTTGATTTAGGTATTGACCTATTGTTGTCATGACTTCCATACCTATTGTTTTCTTGATTTAGATGCCTACTAACTTTAATTTTTAGGTTTTTTGAAACATTTATATAGTAGTTTTTTAGAGCATTTCTTTTCTAATTTTCTTTTCATATGCAAGTAATGATTAGGTAACATGGATTGTGGTACTAGTAACTAGCATGGCAGTAGAAATACACAATAAAAGTTGATAAGGTTGTTTCACCCCATTCCGAAAGATGAAAGAAACATAATTTTGTAACAAAAATTTGATTTGTTGAGTGAGTAAGTAAAGAATTTAAAAAACAACGAGCTAACGACAAAGAAATAATTAATGGGACAACCAAGAAAGCTTACAACAACTCTATAACCAAATGGAATTTTGGTCACTATTGAGAGCAAATGATGTGTTGCCACATGTCCCAATATTTAATTATTTAAACTAAATAATATCATTATTTTGAAATAATTTGGGACATTCAATTTAGATGCTTGGATGATTTATATGAAGACATGTGGCCCAATGTAAATATGTCATGTGACATTTAAAAATTAATTTAATAAAAAATATTAATATTAGGTTGATAGGTACTTAAATAGGTACATAAGTAGGTGCTTACAAATTTAGGTTAAATATTTACCTACCTACTTAAGTAAAAAATGTAAGTAGATAAGTCCTACCTTCCTAAATTAAATATTTATTCATATAAGTAGGTATTTCAGTAGATACGTACATAGGTCGACCTAAGTAAGTAGGTCAAACTACACACCTACTTAACTAAGTAAATAGGTAGGTTGGGGAGGTAAGTAATTCACGATTATGCATAATTTTTCTTTTTGTTTTGATTTAAGCCTTTTGAATGGTTCATCCTATGTTTACACATTTTTTAATGTGAAATTGGATGACTACACCTTTTTTTTATATAGTGTTCAAACTAAGAATGGAGAACAAACAATATGAGATAAGTTTTGAACTTGCAACTTCCTCACAAACTAATTTGCAAATTCAAAACTTTCCTCATGTCTTCTTTTTTTAGTTTTTAAATTTTTAAGCAATTCAAGTACATGGCTCATTAAATAATTAGATAATCAGATAATTAATAATGATTAAAATTTACATATATTTAAAATATAAATTATACACTACAAATATTAATTATTAATTATTTAAATAACTAATAACTTATTAGTATTTAACTAATTAACTATCTAATTACTCACAACTTGTCAATCCATAACTCATAAATAAATAAGTACTTAAATATTTTAAAATATTTCTTTACTTTTAAAAATCTCATCAAATTATAGACAATATAATTAATGTAAAAATAATATAATTAATATACTTTAAACTAAACATTATAAATATGTATTTTCAAATTAAAAAAATCATTTCTATTTAAAAATAAATTCCTACAAAAATTATTTATTTTAAATATAACATTAAAATAATTACTATAATTATTACATAATTGCATTTATTATTGTAAAAAACTTTATCAGTCAATTATTATTTTTTCATTGGTAATTATTAAATATAAATGAAATACTTTTCTGAAAATGTAGTAAGATTTT
>Ga0209611_10000573_pt1 | contig 56460 bp, 44 predicted proteins | sample S1TSphgellanicum_3_FD_187693 | JGI IMG/M metagenome (GOLD analysis project Ga0209611, IMG submission 187693) | Host-associated microbial communities from peat moss isolated from Minnesota, USA - S1T2_Fc - Sphagnum magellanicum MG (SPAdes) (version 2) | ecosystem: Host-associated > Plants > Peat...
TCTAATTACTATAATAAAAGGAATAATAGAAACTTTAAATCTAATTATTTTAATAAAGATAATAACTTAGATTATAAATCTAATTACTATAATAAAAGGAATAATAGAAACTTTAAATCTAATTATTTTAATAAAGATAATAACTTAGATTATAAATCTAATTACTATAATAAAAGGAATAATAGAAACTTTAAATCTAATTATTATAATAATTATAATAACTTAGATTCTAAATCTAATTATTTTAATAAAGATAATAACTTAGATTTTAAATCTAATTACTATAATAAAAGTAATAATAGAAACTTTAAATCTAATTATTTTAATAAAGATAGTAACTTAGATTATAAATCTAATTATTACAACAAAGGGAATCATAGAAACTTTAGATCTAATTACTATAATAAACGTAATAACTTAGATTTTAAATCTAATTACTATAATAAAAGGAATAATAGAAACTTTAAATCTAATTATTATAATAAATATAATAACCTAGATTCTAAAACTAATTACTATAACAAAAACAGTAATAGAAACTTTAAATCTAATTATTTTAATAGAGATAATAACTTAGACTTTAAATCTAATTACTATAATAAAAGGAATAATAGAAACTTTAAATCTAATCATTTCAAGAAGGGGAATAATAAGAATTTTAAATTTAATTTTTCAAAAATTTTTTTACATAGGTCTAATTTATTGGAAAGTATCGAGTGGAGTTTACCGAAAACCGCTAGATTATCCTATCAGAATCCTTTTCTTGAAATTACGAATTATAAACCTTTGCTTAGAAGTCCTAGGTTCGCAAGGTTTTATTATAAAAATACTAAAAACATTTTTAAATTTTTACGAGAAAATAAAAATGTAAAATTAGAATCCAGGACTAGCTTTCATAACCACGTAATAAATAGACTAAGAAGTAAACTATATCGTTTACAGAAGCGGAGAGTCTTACGTTTAAAATTATTTGCAAATTATTTAAAAAATAAAAAAAGACATAATTTAACTAGAATTAGTTATACTAAATTTAAGTTTCTAAAAAAATACACAGTTTATACACGAAAAGGCCTTGTAAGGCAACTTATCAGATCTTTAAGAAGAAAATTTTTTTGGGGAGGTTTACAAAGACGAAAAAGGATTTTCTTTTTTATTAATCGTAGACAATTATACTCAAAGAAATTTAAAATAATAAGAAATATTTATAAAAAAAGCTTAAAGAGGTATCTTTTTTTTTTGAATAGTAAATTATTTTTTAAGAATACTACCAGAAGAAATTATCGTTACGGTTTAAATCTTTCGGGTATTATTGTAAGAAAAAAAATCAATAGATTATTCTTCAAAAAAAGAAGCAGACAAAGGAGGGCAAGTATAGCGTTGGAGCAGTTTGCTGAAAAGTCAATTGCAGGTATCAGTGACTATAATGATCAAATATACGAGATTGCCTCTTGGTTGAATAGTTTAAATTTTACTAAAATTTTTGAAGATCAAGATAGTCTTAAAATTTTAAAAAAACTTAACACTATAATAACAGGAAAGTTATTCTCTCGAAAATACCTTGATTTTGGTAGTTATTGTAATACCATACTACGACTCAATATACTTAACACTCTACATGTTTACTTAATAAGAGAAATTTTTGAACCTAATCCGGGATTTTCGAAATATGAAAAAATTAGTAAGGAAAGTACAGATTTTATAAAGAAACTGGCTTTAAAGAAAAGAAGAAAATTAAATAATAAATTTTCTTATAATAAGAAAATTAATTATTTAAGAATTTATACAAATAAACTTATTAATAAATCCAATAAATTGTTTAAAAGGAGCAAAAAAATTTTATTTACTGTTGGAGATTTTTCGGTTGTCTACATCAACTGTTTAGACTCTTTAAAAGAAAATATAAAATTTTTAAAGCTTAATCAATTGGGTTTAAAAAAAATCTTTTCTAGTCATAAAAAAACTTTAATTATTCTTAAGAAATTAAGGGTTTTAACTAAATCTTTATTTAGGATAATAAAAGCTTACAAAGAAAACGACAGTAACAATAAGGAAATTAAAAGTAAATTTAGTAATATATGCAAGGTTATATTTAAATTGATAAAGAGGACCGATAGTTTAAATATAAAAATTAATAAACAGAAAAAATATTTAAATAAACTTTACAAAATTACTTTAAGTAGAAGAAAGTTAATTGTAAGATTATTTAAGTATTTAACAATAATAAAAAAAAAAATCAAAATTAAGAGAAAATTTTTATTAAAACAACTAATAAAAAATTTTAAAAAAGACAAAAACGTCCTTTCCATTTTTAATAATAAACGAGTATTGGATTATAACTTTGTAAAAGCAGAAAAATTAAGAAGAAAAACTAATGAAAAACTTAACTTGATGCTAAGGCGTAGTAATATCAAATTGATTTATTTTGGATTAAAAAAAAGATTAAAATCTAAAAGACTAAAGAGGGTAGTAAAATTTAAAAAATTAAAGAGGTTCCTTAGTTTAGTTAATTTTGGCCTTTTAAGTTTAAAAAAATTAAAATTAAAAAAAACCAATAAAAAACTTAAAAAATTAAAAAAAACCAATAAAAGAGTTAAAAATTTAAATAGAGTTTTTAGACTAAAAAAATTCTCAATTTTTAAGAAAAAAAAGAAAAAAAAATCAAACCTTTTACAATTAAAAAAATTTTTCAAATCCCTTAAACGTTTTTTATTAAAAAAAAAAGAAAAAAAATTAAAAAAAACTAATAGACTCAATAGATTTGCAAAATTTAAGAAAATAAAACTTCGAAATCTAAAGGGCTCTGACTTTAAAAAACTTGGTATTCAAGAATTGCAGAGTCTTAGGGGGTCTAAAAAAAAAAAGAGTTTTATACTGGTGAGAGTTGGTGATGCTATCGGGAAAAGTGCAAAAAGAAATAAAAGATCTTCTAAAAAATCTAAAAAGATTCTATCGATAGGATTAAAAAAAAAAAAATGGAATAAATTTAAAACTAGAAAATCAAAAATTAGAGTTAATAAAAGACTAAGTGGAAAAAAAAAAAAATGGAATAAATTTAAAAGCAGAAAATCAAAGGTTAGGTTTAGAAAGACTAAGAGGTTAAAAAAAAGTAAATGGAGTAAATTTAAAAGTATAAGATCGAGAATTATTAAATTCAGAAAGCTACGAAAAAATAAAAAACGTGGTTGGAAGTTTATAAAATTATTATTGTTAAACAATAATAATATTAAAAGAAGATTTAAAAAAAAAAAATCTATCTTTAGAAAATTACGTTTTATATTGCGTCGTAAAATAAAAATTTTTGTTAACAAGTTTTTTAAATTAAAGGCATTGAAACTTGTTAGATTGCGTAAGTTTATACAAGTAGTTCAGGATAATAAAAATTTTTTAAGTTTGAAAAGACGAAGAAAAAGACCATTTTTTTTTAAAAAAATTAAAAAAAAATTAAAAAAAATTAAAAAATTATTTTCTACACCTTATCAGGCTAAACGTTTTTTAAACTTTTTAAAAAAACGTTTAAGTAGATATGCGTCCAAAAAGTTTTGGTTAAAACGCATATGGTTTAAAGAGCTAATTACTGCGGTTTTTTCAAAACTGAAGAAAAAACGTAAAGAAAGCTATAAAGACTTTAAGCATAATAGAATTTCTTTATCGAATTTATTTTTATTTAAAAATATTAATAAATATTTTGTAGATATCTCAAATTTTACAATTCGGTATAGGAAAGAGTTTATGGCGTCTCCTGAACTGAAACCTTATGCAAATACTAACACTATACAATTTTCAAGAACTATTAAGTTCCTTATCTCATCCAAGAAATTTGTCTTTAAAAAAAAAAATAAATATTATAAGAAAAAAAAAAAATTAAAAATGTATGTCAGGCGAAGGATAAGAAGGTGGAAGAATTTTAAAAAATTCAATCGCTTTAATTATCATCGTGGCATAATGGGTTCGAATATGTTCTTTCTTGAATCGAAACTGAAACGTAATTCTTTCAGACCGCGGTGGAATATAAGAAATAAATTAATAAATTCAATAGGTGAAATGTTTGTTTACAAGAGAATTTTTTTTAATGGGATATTCAGGCATACCGATGGTTTATACAAATTATTTCTTCGTCTACTTTTTTTTCAAAAATCCAAGGAAAAGAAATTTTATTCTTATTTCAATAGAAAATTCTTAAGAATTTCTAAAAAAAAATATTTTTCAAATGATAGATATGATTTAGATTATAAGAGATATGCTAGGTTCGCGGAAATTAAGGTTTAAATTTATCAAAAATGTAAGTAATTTTAATGATATAAAAATAGGACAATCGATTTTGGCCTATTTACAAAATTATAAATCTAATGCTTATTTAAAAAGAGTAAGTAAAAAAGACCTAATTTATCACGGTAGATTTTTGAAGTTTAAAAACCTGAGATATATAAATATTTTTTATGGTCGATGTGTCAATATAAAAAGAAATTTAATTAATAAACAAATAACATTACGCTGCTATTTTGGAAAAAATAACGGTATGACGGTTAAATTATTTCTTAATTCCCCTAATTTCTTAAAATTTTATATTATGGATTTACATCGACGTTTTAGGAGATACAAAAGGCGTAAAATTCCTGCAGATTTCAGAAAATGTAAAAAAAAACACATATCTAAGTTGAAAAGACTCAGTGAGTATTAAGTTGAAGAGTATTTTTCTTTAAGTGGTATTTTAGTAAGCGTGACTGAGTGGTCAAAGGTGGTGATTTGCTAAATCATTGTAATTTATACGCGAAGGTTCGAATCCTTCCGCTTGCGAACCAAACTTAAAGCTTTTAGTGTGTGTAGCTCAATTGGTAGAGCAGTGATCTTTTAAGTCAACGGTTTAGAGTTCAAGTCTCTACATACCCATTTTTCAATTCTAAATGATAGTATTTTTTTTTTTTTAATTAAAAAAACTATTATAGGGTTTGTTTCCCTAATAACAACAATATTGTTTATCGCCCCCCTTTATTATAAAGAGAGAGAGAAAAAAAAAGAGAAAAGTAAATGAGAATAACAATAACCGATTTTATAGAATATACATTAGTAACTGGATATATGGACAATGTAGAAGCTTTTAAAATCCACTTAAAGTGTTATAAATCAGTAGGAGCGGGGGCTGCAACTATAGGTGTTGCGGGCGCTGGCGTGGGTATCGGTGTAGTTTTTGGGGCTTTTCTCATCGCTTTCAGTAGAAATCCTGAACTCGAGAAACAGCTTCTTTCTTACACCATATTAGGTTTTGCGATGGCCGAAGCTATAGCATTATTCGCACTAATGATGGCTTTTCTTATTCTATTTGGATAAGATACTGTTTGAGTATTACTCAAAAAGGTTTTTACTAAGTTTACATTCTAATTTTTTAGAAATTAAAACATTTGGTAAGGATGGTTTTATTGCTTTCTTTGAAAGATGGTTTTGTTCGACAAACCATAAAGATATTGGTACTTTATACATTATCTTTGCTGCTTTTTCTGGAATTGTCGGAACATTGTTTTCTGTTTTTATACGTCTAGAGCTGATGTATCCCGGCAATCAAATTGTTGGAAATAATTATCAATTTTACAATGTTTTAATCACAGCTCACGCTTTTATTATGATATTTTTTTTAGTAATGCCCCTTATGATAGGGGGGTTTGGAAATTGGTTATTACCTATGATGATAGGGGCACCGGATATGGCTTTTCCAAGACTTAATAATTTAAGTTTTTGGTTATTACCTCCGTCATTATTTCTACTCCTTTCTTCATCGTTTATTGAGGGTGGTGTTGGTACTGGTTGGACTGTTTACCCACCCTTATCCTCATCTTTGTATCATTCTGGTCCTGCCGTCGATATGGGTATTTTTAGTCTACATTTAGCTGGTATTTCATCTTTACTAGGATCTATAAACTTTATAACAACTGTAATAAATATGCGCGTTGACGGCATGACTATGTTAAAAATGCCATTATTTGTTTGGTCAATATTAGTAACGGCATTTTTGTTGCTATTATCATTACCGGTTTTGGCTGGCGCATTGACGATGCTTTTAACCGATAGAAACTTTAACACAAGTTTTTTTGATCCAGCCGGTGGGGGTGATCCGATACTCTATCAGCATTTGTTTTGGTTTTTTGGACATCCGGAGGTTTACATTTTAATATTACCAGGTTTCGGAATAATAAGTCACGTAGTATCCTATATGTCTAATAAAAGAGTATTTGGTTACATTGGTATGGTTTATGCTATGGTTTCAATAGGTGTATTGGGTTTTCTTGTTTGGGCACATCACATGTATACGGTTGGTTTGGATATTGATACTAGGGCCTATTTTACTGCTGCGACAATGATAATTGCCGTACCTACGGGTATTAAAATATTCAGTTGGTTAGCTACTATTTGGGGGGGTAATTTAAGATTAACAGCAGCTACATATTTTTCAATTGGTTTTATTTTATTGTTTACACTCGGGGGATTAACCGGTGTTATATTATCTAATGCTGGTCTGGATGTAGCCCTTCATGATACATATTATGTTGTTGCACATTTCCATTACGTTTTATCAATGGGCGCGGTATTTGCAATATTTTCTGGTTTTTATTTTTGGGTTTGGAAGTTGACAGGTTACCAATACGACGAGTTACTCGGTACCATACATTTTATAATAACTTTCGTTGGTGTAAATCTAACTTTTTTTCCAATGCATTTTTTGGGTTTGGCGGGTATGCCAAGACGCATACCGGATTATCCCGATGCTTACAGTTTTTACAATTATCTAGCCAGTGTTGGTTCCTTGGTTTCACTGTCTGGTTTAATAATTTTTTTTTTTTTAACTTTCCAATTACTACAATACCGTATGGTTACTCCATTTTTAGATGAGATTTTAAGAGGCTTAACCACCGAAAAATTAACCTATTATATGTCTCATGAGATCGAACGCGCACGCATGTCGCTGCTTACAATTGACATTACCGATAACGAGTATCAGACATATTTGAAAAAAAAAATCTCTAAGTATTTGTAAATTACAAAAAAAAATAAATGAAAAAACTTGATTTATACACGTTATCGAATAATATTAATTTACCTATTGAAAAAATTTTACCTATTTGTCTACTACTTATAGTAATTTCTGCTTTTATATTTTTTAAACCCAATTTAATTTTAGTTTTATTATATGTTGAGATTATTTTTTTATCGGCATGTTATAATTTTGTAATCGGTAGTAATTATTTTTTAGATTTAAATGGTCAGGTATTTGTCTTAGTTTTATTAACAATTTCGGCTGCTGAGTTGGCTATAGCTTTATCAATTATAGTTGTTTATTATCGAAAACTTGAAAATTAATTTCATTATGTTAGACTTTGAAAGACAGAAAAAAAAAAAAAACCAATTTTCGTGAAGATTTTCAAAAATTAAAAATTTATGTTAGCAAAAGAATAGATTTTTTAAAAAGTAAGGTAGAGAAGAACGAGATTATGCGTAGGTGGCGTTTACGTTTTCCATTTATAAATGACGAAGTAAGGATTTTATTCTTTATTTTTTTTCCAATCATAGTTGTTTTAGGTTTTCTATCGTTTAGTTCGATTTTTAAATTTTTATATGATAAAAATTTAATCATACGGGAGAACAAAAAACAAATACGAATAGAAGAGAACTTAAGGATGCAGGCGGAGGAAGAAAAAAATATAAAATTTGCTTTAGAGGCTTATATTAATAAGCATACTAAATTGGTTACAAGAGTTCGTTTTGACCACGAAATGAAAAAACAGAAAAATCGGTTACGTCCGCAAGAGTTTACTACATTTACTCCATATATAGAGTGCGTAGAAGATCCAAAATACCGAAAAGCTGTTAATGAAAATAAGGTTATTGTTATAAAAGAAGAACCGGGTGTTTATACGGTTATTCATGAGGATGAGAAGGAGGAGTACTTAGAATATAAAAAACAAAAAAAATGGTATATGCGACTTTGGAGGTTTATAAATTAGTTTTTTAAAATGGATACCAGTTTTGCACAACAAATTTACAAAAATATTATCAATAATATATCGTTGTTATTCCTGTTATTTTTATTTTTTAATTTTTCAGGATTTAACGACGCCATGCTTTATTTAAGTTTAATATTATCAATGTTATACATTGTTACATTTTTCACCAATCTAATAGATTATATTGTTTCTCATTTTGACTCCTTCGCCGATTTTAACAATAAAAAATCTTATTATTCTATAGTTTTTTTTTACAACCATAAAAAAAAATTGGACGCTAGGTTGTACTGCGATAATATTAATCAATTAGATTTTTCAAAAAAAATTCTTAAAGACGTATTAGAGCCATATTGCGTTGTTATGGTTGTTTCTAGCAGGTTAACAGATAGTATAAAAATTAATAATTTCTTTAACTAAAGCATTATGGTTTGGTCTGTGGAGCAGGTATTATTAATAGAGAGAAACCTAAAGATTACACCGTTATTTTCACTGACTGTACAGTTTTTAGATTTTTTATTAATTTTTATACCAGTATTTTTAAGTGTAGCCTTGTTAACATTAGTTGAACGGAAGGTGATGGGCTCTATGCAGAATAGGCGTGGTCCTAACGTTATAGGTATATTTGGTATTTTACAGCCCATTGCGGATGGGGTTAAGTTGTTGTTAAAAGAACCCATATTCCCATATAATTCCGAGAAAAATGTATTTTTGTTTTCTCCGATTCTGACATTCTGGCTAAGTATTTGTATTTGGGGTTTAATACCTTTGTCATCAAATTCCGTAACATCTAATATTGAATTAAGTTTGCTTTTGATTTTAGGTATTTCTTCTTTATCGGTTTACGGTATTATATTTGCAGGTTGGTCGAGTAACTCTAAGTATGCCTTTATTGGTGGTTTACGATCTGCTGCTCAAATGATATCTTATGAAGTTTCATTAAGTTTGACTATATTACCCATTGTTTTAATAACAAGTAGTTTAAACTTAACAAAAATAGTTGATTATCAGAAAACGATTTGGTTTATATTGCCTTTATTTCCCGCTGCTTTAGGATTTTTCATTTCTTCTTTAGCCGAAACTAGTCGAACACCTTTTGATCTTCCAGAAGCAGAAGGTGAGTTAGTGGCTGGGTTCAATGTTGAATACTCCGCTTTTTCATTTGCAATGTTTTTCTTAGCAGAGTATTCGAATATAATTGCAATGTCAATGTTGTTTAGTTTATTATTTTTAGGAGGCTGGCATTGTCTTTTTTTTTCCAACGCAATTTGTTTATCGTTTAAGTTGTTAATTATACTTTATTTTTTTGTTTGGATCAGGGCTAGCTTACCGAGATACAGATACGATCAGTTAATGCAACTAGGCTGGAAAGTTTTTTTGCCAATTTACATGTCGTATTTCTTATTTGTGTCAGGTTTTTGTTATTTCTTTTTTTCCGTTTTGAAGTATCTCACTGTAAATTCAAATTTTTTCATTTTTCAAACACTAATCTAAATTTTTTTAATGATTAGATTTCTTTTGATAGCTCAGTGGTAGAGCGAAGGTTTGAAAAACCTTAGGTCGATGGTTCAATCCCATCTCAGGTCAGTTTAATTTTGTATTATTGATTCGATTGGGTGTAGTTTAATTTGGTAAAATAGCTGTTTTGGGTATAGTTGATGTGGGTTCAAGTCCTGCCACCCCTAGAGAGTTATTACTTTTATTTCTTGTAGTTTATTTTTTTTTAATACTTTTCGAATTAACCTTTTAGTTCAGCGGTAGAACAGTTGCCTTCTAAGCAAAAGACGTAAGTTCGATTCTTACAAAGGGGATGTTTTTTATTTTTTTTAGATGGTAAAGTTCGGTTAGTTTGTGTAACAAACCTGTGGTTTTAAAGTAAAATACGGTACTCATGATGCCAGTGATGCAGGTGCGAGTCCTGCCAGGGGGATTTTTTTGGTATAGTCTAAATGGCAAGACGTTAGATTTTGGCTCTAAAGATATAGGTTCGAGTCCTATTACCCCGATATAATTCTATAATTAAAGCCGGTGTGGAGGTAATGGAAACCCGGGGGGCTCATAATCCTCAGATGGTGGTTCGACTCCACCCACCGGCATTGGGGTTTCGTTTTCATAAAATACTTATTATGCATAATTTAAAAATAAATAAAGTAAAAAATTTAAATATCTTATTTAATCATACGTTGTTGGTCGAAACAAATAATAACATATTTTTTAATAACTTAGGTAATTTTTCAAAAAGATTACAGATTAAGTTAATTAATGATTGGCAATTTGATAGTTTTATAAATCTCATAAATTTTATAAAGTTTTCAAGTTTTTATAGATTCAATTACTTGACGGATTTGTTTGGTTTAGATTGTTTGGGTTTAAGTTTATATGCAAGTCGTTTAAATCGGTACAACATTTATTATAATTTTTTATCAATTGAGAATGGACGTTTGTTGATATCTTTAAATTGCAATGGCAGAGCACCATCTTTAGTTAATGTTTTTGAAAGTTCAAATTGGTTAGAAAGAGAGGTTTGGGATATGTTCGGAATTTCCTTTACAGAAGACAAGCATATTAGGCGTATTTTATCTGATTACGGTTTCAGAGGATTTCCTTTAAAGAAGGATTATCCCTTGGTTGGTTTTAAAGAGGTTAATTACGATAGTGAGAAACTAAACGTTATCTATACCGATTTATCTCTCCAACAGGAGTATCGAAAGTTTGATATTATAAGTCCTTGGCGAAAGTTTAGAGTTTTGGATAAGATTTTATATTAAGTTTTTACAAATGCAATTAAATTTATAGCGGCCTTCGTCTAGTAGCTAGGACGGTGCTCTTTCAAAGCACAAACAACAGTGCAATTCTGTTAGGCCGCATTTTTCCGATAAATGATAGAATTTATTACATTAAAATAAATATGTATTTATGTAACTTATTAAAATTTAAAATAAAAAAACTTGGAGCTTTAACAAAGAAAGATAATGTCTTTAGTTCTCGGCCATGGGAGTTACGTAGCGACGCTGTTATTGATATAACTAACCCCGAATCTTTGGAACTAATCATTAGTACGGGTGTAGGGGTTGTACAGGTTTATCCGCGAATAGTAAAAGCTAGTAATTTTAGATGGATTAACGATTTAACTAGATTCTATTATGGTAAACTTCACTATGGAATTAAGAAAATTAACGAAAAAGTTCAAACAAGGAAAAATATATTAAAGATGGACTGCTACAGTACTGAGTTACATATTAGTAATTTGTCAAATTTGTTTAGTAAGTTTATTAGTCAGTTACGATTAACATCGAAGACTAATGTGCTATTTCGGTATGCCAATGTTTGTAACATTTCGTTCGGTTTTTCTTCAATATATTTGTTTATGTCAAAGGTTAGTTATTTGAGTAAATTTTTTGATCTTTTAAATATTTTGAAAAATTCTGGTAAATTTACGCACTATGGTGTTAATAAACCAAGATTAGCAAACTATGATTTCGTAAAATTTAATTATACCGATAACCTAAAGTATTTAAGTTCGAATGTTTTAATTCTAGCAAGAGGATTTGATTTCGTATATACTAGATTAAATTTTTATTTAAAGAAAAATAATAAAAACTTTTTTTTTTGTTATAAAAATTCTAGACGATTTGCTGGTTCGGTTTTAAATTTTAAAAATACTCTGCTTGACACTTCTAACAATGGGGTTAATTCGTTTAATTCAAAAATTTTTGTTGAACACTCGCTTAAGTTAGAATATTTAAAAAACATGGGCAAAGTGTTTAATATGTTGGCTTGTTCAACATTAGAAATTTTAAAAGTATATACGAATAATATTTTTAAATTTTTTAATATTTTTTCTTGGTTAGATTCTGATAAATTAAGTGTATTGTTTAATCTTGAAAATAAAATCTCAGTATCCGGTAATGTAAATTTATTTCTTTATACTTATAAGTATAAAGAAATAAATTCCAATTCGGGTATTTGTGTACCACAGGATAGTTTTTTGGAGACAGGTGGTTCTATTTGGAATATACACGGAAAGCGGTTAGAAACATTTCGTTTAGGCAGGATATCCAATAATACTAAAACTGATGCCAATATACCTAAATTTGAATCTCTATTTCTACAAGAAATTAGTTCATTTAATTTAAAGTTTTAGTTTTTTTTTTTTTTTTTAGGGGGTATCGTCTTAATTTGGTAAGATATTAGTTTCCAAAACTAGTGATATAGGTTCGAGTCCTATTATCCTCGTCATTTTTACCGACATAATTCCAAAACAATTCGAAATTGATCAATTATATTAAATTTATTATATACGTTTAGTATATTCAATTAGGCCTTACGGACTAGATTAAAAATTCTGGGAAAAAAAAGGCCGACATTTTTTGGGTGTAGCTCAATCGGTAGAGCGTTGGTTTGTGGCACCAAAGGTTGTAAGTTCGAATCTTGCCACCCACCGAAAAAAGAATAATCTATAGCTCAATTGGTAGAGCGTTTGGCTGTTAACCAAAAGGTTATTGGTTCGAGTCCAATTAGATCCGGGGGTATAAGTTAACGGTAGACTATTTGTTTTGCATGCAAAAAGTAACAGTTCGAGTCTGTTTATCTCCAAAACAGATAATTTTGAAGTGGCTGATTGGAAAGGCGGTAGACTGTAAATCTATTAACGAAAGTTATAATAGGTTCGATTCCTATCTTCAACAATTTGAAAAATTAAATTGGTATGACTGAGTGGTTTAAGGTGATGGTCTTGAAAACCATTGTTTATTGGTATAAACCGTGGGTTCGAATCCCACTACCAACTAAAAAGAGATATTTTAAATATACTATACATGAGAATAAAACATATTAAAAAGCTTAAATTTTTCAAAAGATTTGCACCAGTTAGACTAAACTATTATTTAACAAAAAAAAAAAAACTAGGACCCATTAACTTCGATTCACGCAAAGTTACAGCGATGTGTCCGACTTTTTATTTGGCTGGTATAAAGGTTACAAAACCGGTTAAAGCAAGTCTAGTAAGTTTTTCATACAAACAAAAAAATTATTTAAATAGATTTTCATATACAAAAAATGTTCACTAAACTAAGAAAAACAAAAAAGTTAATCACCGATAAATACTTCAATATACTAAAGCATAGGATAAAAAATATTTATAATTATGAGGATTATGAGAACTTATTTTTTCTTTACCGAGATTTTGACATCTTCAATACCAAGTCATCTAATGATGCGGTTGCGGGGTATAAAAGAAATCAGAGCATACGCAAACGTTTATTTGAAGTATTTTTAAAAAAAAACAGGACACGTCTTGATTTGTTTTTAGATTTAAAAAAAAAAAAATTATTCAAACGGTTTTTTCGAAGAAACATAAAATACGCAAATAAATTTAAACGGGATGTTTTTGGTTTAATTTTTGGTCGAAAAGCTCTAGGATCCCTACACTCGATTTTAAAAAGAAAAAGGGAGAAAAGAAAGAGAAAAAAACGAGAATTAGAGAGAGAAACAAAATTACGATTTAGGCGGATACAAATGGATAATCTTAATCCGGTAAGATTTATTCCGAAAAAATTTGCTATATTAAAACATACCGTTTGGAGGTGGTCTAATCCTTTACACGATAGGGGGTTTAAGAAAAAAAAATCTCAGAAATGGAAGAAGATACATAATATGCTAAGACGAGTCAGACAAGAAAAATATAAAAATACAACTATTAAAGATAAACTTGATAAACCGGAGTACTCTATGGATTATATAGATCTATTTAAAGGCGAGTATGCCATAATGGACGAGAATGACAGATTACTAAGACATAAGAAATGGTGGGAAGGCCGTAAACTACGTAAGATTTTTATATCACGAAGACCAACTAGAAAATTTTTTAAAGGAATAAAAAAATTTTTTGGTAAAAGAAGAGGTGGTAACTTGGGTCTGTTTTATAGATATTTGAAACCGTATAAAAAATTTGGAGTTTTTTTTAGACTTTTGAAAAATCGATCACGAAAATCTTATTTGTTTATTAGAAGAAAATTAAAAAGACGAATAAAGAAACTATTCTTACTTTCAAAATATATAAAATTACCTAATAAAAAATCTTTTTATCGGTTAAAAAAATTTAAATTTAGACTTAGCTTACTAAAGTATTATAAAAAAATGATACACTTATCTTTTGGTTCTGGTGGTAAAAACACCAATCTATGTAAAAAAATCTTTTACAGAAATTTGCGTAAAATATATATTAAACGATTACGAAAAGTTATTAAATTAAACAGAAAATTTAAAAGAAAATTAAAAAAACTTATATTAGCTATAAAAAGAAAACAAAAAAAATATAAAAAAAGAATAAGTTATAGGTCGCATTTTGTATTTATGAAAAAATTTGGATACACACGAAAAGCCAAAAACAGACGATTTTTAAGGAGTTTTTTGAAAAAAATCTTTTTGTTTCCTGGAAAAAGATTTTATTTTCAAAGAAGAAGTTACAAGTATAGGAGGATTAGGAGGAAACTAAGACGACTAAGACGACGATTGCCAAAACATTTACGAAAAAAAAAAAATATGATACTTATTCGAAGGGAACGAAAATTAAGGAGACTTAAACGAGATTTCGTTATAAAAGAAGTTATATCTAGAAGAAGTAAACGAAGAAGAATTATAAAAGTACGTAGAAAGGTGAAAAGAAACATATATCGTAATGTCTCCAGGAATCGCGAAAGTTATGAGTATGCTAAGAAATTTTTTTTTTATCATACTAGGATATTACGTCATTATTACGATATACACTCACCTAGAAAATTTTGGAAAATTTCTAGAAAATTCAGAGCAAAGCTTAGTAACTTAAGTTTCAAGAAGTATTTTTTTTTTTTTGAATGTCGTTTAGATTCTTTAATTTATAAGCTAGGTCTTTCAGGGGGTGTCGAAGAATCTAGAGATATTATCTTAAAAAAAAGAATAATGGTAAATGGTCGTATTACTAATTGCTTTAATTATGTCGTAAAAATAGGTGATGTTTTTGGTATTGTACCGAAGTACAGGCGTTATTATCGAAGGCTAATTTTAGCTAAAATTAGCCGGTTGAGGACTAATTTTTTGTCTTTTTCAAAATGTACATATATAGAGTCCAATTTTAAATTAATGGTTTTTGGTTTAATAAATTATAAGTTTTCAGAAAGTTTTTTAAAACTTCCGTTTAAAGCAAGAAAGTCTATTGTTTTCGGTCTCGGAAAAAGAAATTTATGAACATCTTTAGTAACAGAAGTAAAAATATAAGATTTAAAGGTTATTTGAAAGACATTTATAAAACTTTTCTATTGTATCCCACACCGATAAATCTCAATTATTTTTGGAATTTTGGATCCTTAGCTTTATATGCTTTAATCATACAAATAGTTACTGGAATTTTACTTACTTTTTGGTATATACCATCTATTGATTTGGCTTTTTATAGTGTCGAATATATTATGAGGGAGGTAAATTACGGTTGGTTGGTTAGAAATATTCATGCAAACGGGGCTTCGTTTTTTTTTTTTGTTGTTTATATTCATATAGCTCGTGGTATTTATTATAGCTCTTATACGAGTCCAAGAGAGAAAGTTTGGTATACGGGAGTAACAATATTTGTTTTAATGATAATAACAGCCTTTTTCGGGTATGTTTTGCCATTTGGTCAGATGAGTTACTGGGCTGCCACTGTAATATTTAGTTTAACTTCTGTAATTCCTTTAATTGGTAAAAATATTTTATTATTTTTATGGGGTGGGATTGCGATTGAACAACCGACACTATCGCGTATTTATTCAATGCATTTTATTTTACCATTTGTAATAGTTTTTTTCGTAATAGGTCATTTATTATTTTTACACGAGTATGGTTCTAACAACCCATTAGGATTAAAAACATTTGATCGTGTACCATTTCATCCCTACTACACTTACAAAGATATTGTAGGTCTAGTAGTTGCAACTTTAATTTTTTCTGTATTTATATTTTATTTACCAAATTACACGATACATTCCGATAATTACATTATGGCGAATCCAGATGTAACCCCGTCTCATATTGTACCTGAGTGGTACTTTTTACCATTTTATGGTATACTTAGATCAGTACCAAATAAAACTGGTGGAGTTTTATTGTTGGCTTTATCTATATTTTTATTATTTGCATTGCCGTTAATTAGTTTTCCATTAATGCGTGGGGCTGGGTTTAGACCACTGTTTCAGATTATATTCTGGTTTTTTATTTTTTCGTGTATATTACTCGGTTGGTCTGGAGGAAATCCGATTTCGACCCCTTATTACGAGATATGTCAAATCGCAACATTTTCTTATTTTTCTTTTTTTTTTATTTTAAATCCTTTAGTCGTTTATTTTGAAAAAATGTTATACGATCATTATTCAAATAATTCTCAAATTAGAAAACGTAGTAGTATCAAAACAGGTTATTCGTTGAAAGAAAATTATAGAAAATTTAAAAAATATATTAATATATGATTTTTAAGCAAGCACTAGAACAATTTGAATTATTTTCTTTAAATTTTTATAAAATTATTCCATTTGGAAATTATTTTTTAATTTTTACTAATCTAAACTTGCAAATTTTATTTAACTTGGGTATACTGGTTATTTTTTTTTTATTTAGTTTAAACAAAAATGTTTTTTTTAACTCTAATTTATTTACTTTATTTGACACTTTTTTTAAATTTATTTTTAATGTTTTATTCTCTCAAACTGGTAAGAAAGGTATTAAATATTTTCCAGTTATTAATACGATGTTTTTTTTTATTTTAATAAACAATCTATTTGGTTTAGTACCAAATAATTTTTGTGTCACAAGTCAAATTTTTATCACATTTACATTAAGTTTTTGTGTTTTTTCTAGTATGGTTATTTTTTCAATAATTATACAAGGAAAGGAGTTTATTTGGTTCTTTGTTCCTAAAAACGTTCCCGCAGCTCTACTTCCATTTTTAGTTATAATTGAAATAGTTTCTTACATCTCTCGAGTATTCAGTTTGGCAATTCGACTATTTGCAAATATGGTAGCTGGACATGCGCTATTGCACATAATTTCTGGTTCCGTACTAGTCGTAATAAAAAAGATTTCTAGTTTTAGTGTATTTTTAAGTTTTATATCACTTTTTCCGATTTTTATTTTGTTGTCAATTATTCTTCTAGAGTTCGGTGTAGCATTTTTACAAGCCTACGTTTTTATAGTTCTGTTTAGTATATACTTAAATGATTGTTATGGTCATCATTAATTAACTTATGCCTCAATTAGACTTATTAATAGCATACGAGGAGATATTTTTAACTTTTACTTTTTTTTTTATATTATTCTTTTTTTTATTTATAAAGTATATGCCGGATTACCTATCGAGAAAAATAATACAGGTTAATAACGCTAGACTATCTAAACAATATGTCTATTTCGTAAACCTAAATAGTCAAAAACGATAATAATACACTAATTTTGCACCCTCTGGGAATTACACAAGTGTTAAAGATATGTAAATTTTTTAAGTAGATTACTTCTTAAAGTTGTGATTTAAGAAGTAATAAACAGTAACAATCGATTACTGTGGTTAATTATATTTAAAAATATATTAAACGGAAGCATAGGTAGACAGTTTTGACGTTTTCAAAACGAAAATTACATCCAATGTTCGTGTGTTAAGAAGTAAATGTCAAATTAACTTATTCGTAAGAATATTAATATAATTGTTAAATAGGCAGTGAAGTGAAACATCTAAGTAATTGTTTTATAAAAATCAAACGAGAACTTCTTAGTAGTGGTGAGCGAACAGTGGAAAGGGTACTTAAGTAGTTTGTTTTTACAAAGAATTAAAATCGTTTCGTTATCAATTTCAAATAAGGTGCTAGTCCTTGAATAATTCTTTGTATTCATATAACATAAAGTAAGGTGGGTAATGTTTTTCTTACTTGAACAATGGGAACCCATTCTCAAATCTTAAAAAAACTGTTTGACCGATAGAGAAAAAGTACTGTGAAGGAATTGTGAAAAGAACCCGTTGGGAGTGAAAAGAATATAAAATTTAATATACATATCAATTGTGCAATTTGCAATGTGCCTTTTGTATCATGAACCAGCGAGTAATTTTTTTTAGCAAACGGGAACGTTAACAATTTTCATCAATTACAGAGAAATTGAATTAGTTAGAATAAATTGACCCGAAACTAAATGAGCTACTTATGACCAGGTTATCCCCAAGGACCGAACTCTAGTGTGTGGCAAAATACAGAGACGAGTTGTAAGTAGGGGTGAAAGGCTTATCAAATTTAGATATAGCTGGTTTTCCATGAAACCTATTTAGGTAGGTTGAGTTTAATTTTGTTTTTTAATTGTAGAGCATACTAGATTAATGCAGGGCAATTTTTGCTACTAAATTTAACGAAACTCCGAAGTTTAAAAAAAAAATAAATTTAATCAAACTATGTGCGACAAGGTTCATCAGTTAAAAGGGAAACAGCCCAGATCGATAGTTAAGATTCGATATTTCATTGACTTAGTTTAAGAAGGTTTAGATTTTAAAAAATTGGGAGGTGGGCTTAGAGGCAGTCATCCTTATCAGAAAGCGTAAAAGCTCACTAATTTTTTGTAATAAAATATAAATTTTCGAAAATTTATCGAATTAATGTTATGTTTAGTAATACTAATTAATTAAAACTTCGAAATTATTACTATATCTATTTATTAGTATTAATTGGTAATGGAACGCTTTGTTGTTTTTAAATTTTTCTTGATTTTTTAAGTTTTGAATTTTAATCAAAATTGAATATGCTGGTATGAGTAATAAAAAATAATGTTAAAAACATTATTACTGAAAGCCAAAGGATTTCATTTTTTCTGATAAACAGATATGAGTTAAGCGGCCTCTTAGAGCTCAAACGAAAGTTTGGTTTGATGAGTTTAGTTTTAAAATTACTAGATTATATTGTAGTGTTTGTTATTTGATTACAATTTAATGTATATGTTTAGGGAAAGGAAATTTATAGTATATTATTCTAGTTTTAGTTTATATATTTTTTTACTCTTCGTTGCTGATTGTAATTAATCTTTTCGAACCATACTAGTAAAGTTATTATGGTTTAGGTTTTTACAATTCAATAATTTATATTGGATGATCTTTATTTATTATTAGCTTTGGAAATATAACGAATGTAGAAGATTTCTTCTGGAAAAATTTACATATATAAAACCGTACCGTAAACCGACACAGGTTGGTGGGTTGAGTATACTAAAGTATATAGGAGAATGGTACTGAAGGAACTCGGCAAATTAACTCCGTAACCTATGGGAAAAGGAGGACCTAATCTAGATAATTAGGTATCATGAAATAGGGGGTAGCGACTGTTTAACAAAAACACAGGACTTTGCTAAATTGTAAAATGTAGTATAAGGTCTGAGGCCTGCCAGGTGCTTAGTAATGAATAGGAGGGGTGTAAGCTTCAAATATAAGTCTAAGTAAACGGCGGCTGTAACTATAACGGTCCAAAGGTAGCGAAATTCCTTGTCAGGTGAGTTCTGACCCGCACGAATGGTTTAACGACTGCCCCACTGTCTCCAGTAACACCCTAATGAAATTGGAATTTTTGTGAAGATGCGAAATATTTACAGCTAGACGATAAGACCCCGTGCACCTTTACTATAATGTTACATTGTCATTTGAAAATGTCTTTTATAGAAGAGTTACAAGTTTATAATGATTAAAGACTAGGGTGGAAATAGTGGCAAGATTATTTTCAAAGGCTCATGTTTTAGTAAGCTTAGAGTAAAAGTTTATAAAATAGAAGATGTATTATTGGTAGTTTAACTGGGGCGGTTGTCTCCTAAAATGTAACGGAGATGTGCTAAGGTAATTTCATGTTTATATATTTTAAACAAAAGAGTGTAATAACTTAAAATTGCTTGACTGTGAAATATACAAATTGAACAGAAACGAAAGTTGGCTATAATGATCCGACAAAGCTGGATGGAAAATTTGTCGCTTAACGGATAAAAGGTACGCCGGGGATAACAGGCTTATGATTCTTGAGAGTCCTCATCGACGGGATCGTTTGGCACCTCGATGTCGACTCATCATATCCTGGTGTTGAAGAAGGTTCCAAGGGTTTGGCTGTTCGCCAATCAATATGGTACGTGAGTTGGGTTCAGAACGTTGTGAAACAGTTCGGTTTCTATCTGCTGTAAACGTCCAAAATTGAAGGGATCCAAACCTAGTACGAGAGGGCTGGTTTGGGAATGCCAATGGCGAATCGGTTGTTTTTCCAGGAGCAGGCCGATTAACTACGCATTTTGTTGTTTATATAACTGCTGAAGAAAATCTAAGCAGGAAGATTTACCCTAAGATTAATTTTGAAATGGTTTACGTACAGATTACGTTTAAGGTTTTAGTGCAGCAATGCATGGCCTCTAGACTAGACCTAACAAATATCAAATAATTTTTTTTTTTTAAGAGAGAGAGTAGCTCAATCGGTAGAGCGTTGGTTTGTCACGCCAAAGGTTGAGGGTTCAAGTCCCTTCTCTCTCGAGTCCGGTAATTGTCTTAGAGTTTTATTACAAAACAGTTTGTTACTGTTTATTACTTCTTAAATCACAACTTTAAGAAGTAATCTACTTAAAAAATTTACATATCTTTAACACGTGTGTATTTCTTTTATCAGAGGGTGCGAGATTAGAAAGTATATTATCTTATTTTTTTTTTTAATTTATTTTATTATGTTTAATGATTTAGTATTAGTATTAATAGAGAATAACATTGTTTGTACAGATTTAACTTTGCAAGGCAGGTTTGCCGTTCATAATAGTTCAATAAAAATGGTATTATTACAGTTATTGGATTCGATTGTAATTTTAGATGGCGGTGCACTTGCAACACTTATAGCAGCTTTTGGTGACTACTCATCCGAGGTTTTAAATAATAACCCAATGCTGCAACCCGAAGGTGAACCGTCAGTTCCCGAAGGAGTTAATACTCCTCCTGGAATCCCAGAGGGGGTAACAATACCCCCTTTTATTGCACCTCCAGTTGAAGGTGCAAATAACTTTCCTCCTATTCCGGGATCGGATTATGGGAAATTAATAGGAGAAAGGGCAACTTATGACGCTATATATGTTGTTTTACTCGTTGGTCTTTTAGTTTATATTTTTTACGACGTAACGGGTTTTGATAATTATGATGACGATGATGACGATGATGACGATGATGACGATGATGACGATGATGACGATGATGACGATGATGAAAAAAAAAATAGTCGTAAGGGTAAGGGTGGGGGTAATCCACCACCCGCACCCATGTTTCAGTGATATTACAAAAAAAAAGAATGAAAAAAAGAAAAAATAAAAAATTAATTATATTGATTGAACGTTTAGTGCATAGTAGTGTAACTATGGTATTCTATAACTTTGTTAAACAGCAGTTATTTGGTGTGTATAAAAAAAACAGGTTAATGTTGTGTAATTTATTTTTACATTTTTTTAAAATTTTATGACATTGGAAAATTTTTATGATTCTAAAATATTTTTATTTTTATCTGTCTTAAACCCTTGGGAACAAATTTATATTATTCATTTAGGTTTAATTGTATTTGTTTGTGTCGGAATTGTGGTTTCGGTAAATAATGTTTATGCAATGATTTATACGATTATTCTCTACGGGTCCTCGGCTATTGTTTGGGGATTTTACGGTTCTGAGTTTATAGCTATTATTTTATTTTTAGTATATTTAGGGGCAGTGGTAATATTTTTGTTGTTTACTATCATGATGGTCGAGTTTTCTCGTGGGGTGAACGATCAACGTTATTTAGCTAATAATAATAGTTTAAATAGGTCTTATCAATATGAAAAGTTTTTAGTTTTAGTTTCTTTTAGTTTTTTTTTTGCGTTTTTTCATCAACTTATAAAGTGTATAGCGATATTGCCTCTCATATTTAGTCCATATGGCATAGTTACGACTAATGGAAGAGTTCCTATACTATCAAATATACTTTCCGTAACGGTTTTTTCACCCCCCTTGAATACCAATCAATTTGATTACTTGGGTTTGGAGTTTGAATTAACTAGAATTGGCTTATTTTTGTACACTAACTTTTCATTTGCTGTTATTGGTAGCGGTATGATATTATTATTAGCGGTTGTGGCCTGTGTAGCCTTATCTTCTGAAGGTTTGAAACACGATCATAGAAAACAAAATTTATCAAATCAAGTATTTAAAACTGAAATTTAAAAAAAAAATGTTTACTAAAATATATAAATATATTAGATTGTATATAAGAATTATTTATAAGTTATTTGGGAATTTTAAAAAATTCATTTTATTAATACTTCGAACAGAGAGAACTTTTTTAGAGATTTTCGTTGTATGGTTTAAATTTTTCGCTTATGTTTTTTTGGGAATTTTTTTACTTTTTTTTTATGTAAGTTCCTTTTTTATGTGGTACAAATATTCAATAGGTGAAATAAAGATAGAGTCGTCTAACACAATTAGTACGGTCTGTACAAATGAAAATTTTGGATACTTAAGCTGTGATGGTACAGTTATTTATGATGACTTATTGAGTGGTAACGTAAACGTTCATAGTGAAACCGGACTTACAGATCAAACAAGAAATAACTTCGCTTACGTTTATATTTCTTTTGTTTTTGTTTATATTATTACAATTACATTTGTTTATATATTTGCTTTACTAACAAGATTACTGATATTTGTCTTACGTTCGGTAGAGTACAAGGATAAAGAGTGGTATGTGATAGCTATTATGTATGGTTTTGATAAAGCCAAGTATAATCTAAATCGCATAGAAATAGTAAATTTAGAATTATATATCAAACGTTGTGAAATTTATTTTTTGTTTCCCGGAGTATTTATTTTACCGTTATTATGTTTTCCTATTTTTAAAGTTTACTTTTCATTATTTTTTTATTACATTAGGTTTGGCTCTTTGAATGCTTTAAAGGATACAATTATTAAAATTTTTGGTTTCAGAGTTTCCAGAGTTTGGACGACAGATGAACTATTAGAACGTGCTCGTTATAAAGTTAAATTTTTAAGCGGTTATAATTTATTTTCTAGTGATGATGAAATTTTAGATATCAGTAAGGGTATGCCTAGCATTATGCGTAAAATTGAACGGAATTCGTCACGTTTTTTATTAGAAACTCCGGAAGGTTCGGCCATACTAGAGGATTTGGCGAAGGGTGTAGATTCGGTCGAAAGTTTCGATCTAAAGCTTGAAAAATTAATAAATCAGTGTAATTTGATTCAGAGACAGGTTATAATTTTTTGTATTTTAGAGGATTTAGATAATTATTATGCTGGTTGCAATGACTCGATTGCGGATTTCTTTAATAACACTAAATTTTTAACAGAGATTTTTCAGTTTTTAAACGGAAAAATACACTCATTACATTCTAATCTTTCTTGGATTAATTTTAAAGTACCGGATCAAAAATTTCTAATTGAGACATTATTAAAACATTTTAAGAAAAGGGATCCCAGACTTGATTATATTCCTGAGTGGGGTGATAATTACCCCATAGCTAGGGATATTTTTATTTTTTTGCGAAATTATTACATAGAAAATTTAGAAGAAAGGGCTAATGTTTTGGTAAAAATTGCAAGTGAATTTGTGGGTTATGGTAATAGTAGATACAATCCAATATTTAGTATTAGTTATTTAATAGATAACAAAGATATTAATACTAGTGATATGTTACACGATGATTGGTTTGATTTGGTTTTGTTTAATTTAATCGAGTTGGTTAAAGCTTATATGGGTGGTTCACTAGAGGAAAATAAAGATAAATTTAAATCTGAAGGGGAGATTATTTCTGTTATTAAAAAAAATCTTTACGATTTACTTAATTTAGAGGACAAAAAATTGTTTGAATATTTGGATAATATTATGTTAAAAAGAATTTGTCCGGCGTTAGATATCTATTTGAAAAAGAAATTAGAGAAACCACTTACTCAAAATATTAAAAGTTTAATTAGTTTTTTTTACAGAAATAAAAAATTTTTTATTTTCTTTTTTCATTCTTTTCGTTTAGATAAAAAAATTATGAATTTTTTTTACCCAGAATACAGTTGTATTAATAAAGCAGGGTGTTTGTCTTTTCCTTATTTAGACAAAATAATAAATAAAAGATTTTTAGCATTTAAAGTTCTATTAGATATTGTAATTAAATTTATTGCTAGACATCTATACAGTTTTATTTATTTATTAGTAAAAAAAAATGAGAAAAAAATTAAAAATTCTTTTCATTCAATTACCATTCGAGTTAAAAAAATCATCTACTCAAACTACAAAATAATTTATGCAAAAATCTTCTCAAAAAAAAAAAAAAATTAAGAAATTTTCTTTAAAAAAAAAGATTTTAAAATTTATTGAAAAATATATCATTGATTTTTATTTCAATTTGCGGGCAAAGCGTTACCCCAGACGATTATATAGGTTTATAGTTTTCAAAATTAAAAAAACTATAAAGTCAGTTAAAAAATTCTTTAGTCCATTTCGTTTTATTTTAGATAAGAAGGATCGGCAGGTTATTAAAGTTTTGCGATTACTATTTCGTATCAGAGCCGTACGTAAACAGGCAATTAAGGATCTATTTTTTTTTTGGCTTGAAAAAGAGGGCTATAATCGACTTCCGATTTTAATATATAAAGTTTACATGCGGTATATTTACGTCAAGGATTTAATGATAAAGGCTTATAGACGTTGGCTTGCTAATCGAGGTGTTCCTAGGTTGGCTGACTTTATTGCTGATTTAATTCTTCTTCCTATCGCATTATATTTTAGATTATTGTTTTATATTGATACAATGTCAAGACATACGGATAAATATATGCATTTTCACCCAGATTACAGATATTTTAGGAACATGGGGTATGCTAGAGATATTCTGCAAATATATCATACAATTGTAAAATTAACTGATGGTAGAGAAAATAACTTTAAAATATGGATTACTAGTTCGGACAATATTTTTTTTTTAATTGGTGATGTTATTTTTGATACTATTTTAGCTGTTACGAAGTATCCACGATTGTTATTTTTTTACATATTTAATCGTGTTATTGTCATGCCTGTATATTTATTCACTGTTTACATAGCTCCTCCTATATTCAAATACGCATTAAAACCGTTTGTCTTGTATTTATTAGATGCTTTTGGTGAAACATATAGATTTTTTAGAAATTATTTATTTATAATACGTGTGCTTGTAATTCGTAGACTATATCGTTTATTAAAACGAGCTGCTATTGACTTTTTTTTTGGTACTTTGTGGTTATACATTTATTTTTTCTGTTTAGTTGAGGGGGTATTGTTAATACTAAAGTTTTTTTTGACAATTGTCCCTATAGTATATTTAATGTATTTCTTAGTTTTTTATTATTTCATTTACGAGATACTACTTTATTTTAAAATTTTATATAAAAAAAGAGAAATAATGAGAAAAAAAGAAATGTGGGTTGAGTTCTTAGAGTATAAAAAATTTTATATAGAATACGAAAATTATGAAAAAATACAAGAAGCTTGGGAGGACGATCAGATATCCAAATATTGGCTTTGGTGGCGAAGCAATATAATTTTTTTTTTGATAAATAAATATAATTCGTTTATAGAGTCCATTGGAGATATTATTTTTTCAATAATTGAACGTATTGAAGACTTTTTTCATAGTAAATTGTCTAGTGTATATTTAAAGGATTTAATTTTTAAACTAAAAAAAATATTTTTTAATTTTTATTTAAAATTTTATTCATTAATTACTACCTTGAGGGGCGAATTACTACCTATCTTATTGCTTAATAAAAATATATTAAAAAAAAAACTTAAAGAAATAAAAAAGAAATACCCAAAAGGTTATAAATATCTAAATAATGCGTATCAAAAAATTATAACAAATGTTATTATCGTTGATATTTATATAAACGCCTACTCTATTATTAAATGGATCTCATTATTTTTTACATATATCGTATTTGTTATGATTTTTTTTATGACCGAAAGATTTTCTTTTGAAATCAATTTTAATATCTATACCTACTGCTTTATAGCATTTTTATTTATTTTAATTTTACTAAATCTCCTAAAATCATTATTTTTTTCAAATAGGTTGGTTTTTTTAATTAAAATAGCTAATGCCTTCGTCTACGTATATTTACTAAAATGTAGTTCAATCATTATATTTAGTTATTTAATTTCTTTGATTGACTTTTCATCATTTATCTGGAAAGACCATCTAGGCTCCTTTTTTTCAAACAGTTTGATTGTTTATGTTAAATGGGATGATGAGTCTTTACGTGATTTTATTATACAATATTATGTTGGTAATCATTTTCCAGAGGAGTTGGTAAGAGAATGTAAGGCTTTAGGAACTGAATACGATGCTGAATTTATAAAAAGAATTTGTTTGTATGGTCTTTTAAGTTATCAGAATGAGTTTTTTGGTATGACTAGGAATGAGATGTCTGAGATTATCAGACTGTCTAACGGTTCGTCTGTTCGTTTAAGAGATTTATTAGATAGTTATACTTATAATTGTTTTTTTCGTTATGTTAATCTTTTGAAAAAATTTGAATTATCTGAAAGTGAATTTTGGATTTTTAAACCGATGAAGTACATATTTACTTTAACCGCTTTGAATCGATTTTTTGATTATAAAGATTACGATTTTGAAATAAATTTACTGAAGGTTTTCAACTTATTACCGACAATGCCTAAAACCATAAATATATTTGGCTACGACATACTGACATATAAGCAAGAGTTTAAAAATTTTATTTTTGGAAAAAATGAAGATTTTAAGCATATATCCGGTTATGAGTATATGCTTGAGTATTACATGTATTTTTTTAGAGAGTATATTATTAAAGGAGCCATCTTTAAATTTATTGTCGCTTTTTTAATTTCAATTGACTTTGTAGGGATAGATGAGATGAGATATTTTTATTATGATCCTACTAGGCATTCGATAAATAACGAATCTTTTATTTACAAGTTAGATGCGGAATCTAGTAGACTAACTTATAAGTATTGGTGGAGGTTATTTCCAATTGATTGTGTTTTAAGTCTATGGGATACTTATATTGATAAAACAAATCGAGCAGTTAAATTATGCCATCCCTACCGTTTTAGTGCCCCGTTGGACGATAGGCATTTTACAGATAACGAAATCGCAAAGAATCCGATATTAAATTTTGTTTACTCAAACCAACGTCGAAATGTTTTTACAGAAGAACGTTCTTATTACTTTAGAGATTGGGAACGTAGAGAAAAGTGGCCTCTTGGCCAAGTCGAGTGTCATATTGATGGTCATTTTATTCCATTTTCGGAGATACTTTCTCGTGCCGACCCTGATTCCGATATTTTCAAAGTTACAATGGCTACCTATTTACAGTATCATCCGGAAGATTCGAGTTTTTATTATACTAATCCATCATCTGACGCATACGTAGATAAGTATAATACTTTCTGGTACAAGTATATCGCCCCTTGGCGTGTTTACCAGGATTTTATGTTTGAGACGTATTATCGACCGGCTGTTTTTTATCATTACTACCTGGAGGAGGTTAAAGGTGACATAGCAAAAGATAATGGTATGAAATATCGATTTGATTTTGAAAACGCACCTTATACTGAGCCATTAGGTAACTCAGAGTGGAATAAAATTTTTGGTATAGATTCGAATTTGCTTCAGACACTACCGTCAGATCTAAACGTAGATCTATCGGAAGGTATACTGTCAATACCACCAGGTCTGTTAGATCAATTGTCACAGCTAAACGTAGATCTATCGGAAGGTGTACGGGCAATATCGTCAGATCCAAACGTAAGTCGAGCGGCAGGTCGAGCGGCAGAGCGATCGTTAGGTCTACCGATAGCTCTGTTAGAGCAATTGTCAGATCTAAACTTAGGTCGATCGACAGTTATACGGACAGTACCGTCAGATCTAAACGTAGATCGATCGGCAGGTCTACGGTCACTACCATCAGATCCAAACGTAGATCGATCGGCAGGTCTATCGTTAGGTCTACCGTCAGGTCTAACGTTAGATCAATTGTCACATCTAAACGTAGATCTATCGTCAGGTCTAACGTTAGATCAATTGTTAGATCGAAACGTAGATCTACGTTTCGATCCACCGGCAATAAAGCTTCCACCGGTGGATCCTCCACCGGCAATAAAGCGTCCAGCGGTAGTAGTGTTTCCACCGGAAGGGCGACCTGAGAATATTACAATTGATCCATATCGAGCTAGACCAGTTTTTGGGGGACACGATATTTGTATGCCAGATGAAGTAGAAAGTGCATATCAAGATTTCGTGTATTTGGAAAATATACTAGTTCACGAACAACTTTTGGAAACAGTAAATGATTAGGTATTAGTATAGTAAATGTTTCAGAAAACTTAATTATATCAATTTATATGTTAGCTTTATTTGTGTTGCCGGCTCATGAGTACAGTACCTTTAATAACTTTTTAGTTAGTAAAATAGGAATTTTTAAGTTTATTGTATTTTTAGTATTAAATATATCTACTTAATTACATATTTTACAGTAGTTTTGTAATATAATTATAAGACATATTTGGAAGATTGGGTTGATTAAAAAATGAGCAGACTACCTGTGGGGTTAGTGTAGTTTTTACTCTACCATTATTTTAATCAATTACACTACCTCAATAAACTTTTAAATTCTGACGTAGAACACTAAAATTTTTTTGAATAAGTATTATTAAGGAAGAAAAGGTAAGGCATATAATCGTTAATCGTTAATAAGTCGGATTGCAAATACGATATATTCTATGAAATAATTAGAATTAGAACATAACCGTCCGGGTTATGTTCTAGTAGAAGTATTAAAATATTTATACATATATGCATATATGTATAAACTGTATTTAAATTATACATTTATAAATTATGGATTTTTTAATGATTTTTAGGTAGCTTAATGGTAAAGCGTATGTTTGCAAAACTTTTGATGTTGGTTCGATTCCAATCCTAGGCTTATTTTAGTTATACAATTTTATTATAATTTTTCACCACAAAGTATATATATAAATCTTGCGTTGATCTGTAAAATCAAAACACTACCAGTCACTGTAGTATAAATGTATAATTTAAATACAGTTTATACATATATGCATATATGTATAAATATTTTAATACTTCTACTAGAACATAACCCGGACGGTTATGTTCTAGTAGAAACGAACACATGTTTGTAATAAGGAACATGTGTTCGTACTTTGTTCCTTAGATGTTTGTTTTAGCGGAACTGTGTTTAGGTTGATGTTAAACTTGTTTAATTTATGGGTTTAATCCTGGCTCCGAATGAATGCTCACGGGGTGCTTTACACATGCGAGTTAAAACAAATATTTAAACATATTAAATAATTATAGAAATTTTTTAGTTAATTTTTGTGACGTATCGGTGAGAAAGGGAAACTATTAATAGACAATGCAGTTAATATTTTATTTTTTTTTTATGTTTTTAATAATTCGAATTATTCATTACTTGTACTCAAGTTAGTGTTAAACAATTTTATAAAGTTCGATGCTGTGTAAAGGTTTTTTTTTATTTTAATTCTAAAAAATAATATGTTGTCGAAAGCGGTTTTTTGATGTAGACAATTTGGGGAAGTTTTTAAAAAAGTGGTTGAAATTTTAAGGGGATTTTAATTTAGAATACATCTAATTGGCTTTAAAGAGTGGTCAATCACATCGGAAATGAAATAACGTCCGTCCTAAATCAGGCAGCAGTGAGGAATCTTGGACAATGAGTTTTAGCTTGATCCAGCAACTTCGTAGAATGAGAAATTTTATAATATATCATGTGGGATACCGCACTGACAAAAATTGTAAAGTTCGAGAAATTAATCAGTACAATGACTTAAGTTAATTGAATTAGCTCTGACTAATATTCGTGCCAGCAGTCGCGGTAAGACGAAAAGAGCGAGTGTTATTCATAGTGATTAGGTGTAAAGTGTCCGCAGACGGTTAGTTTAACATAAAAATAAATTCCATAGCGAAACTGTGGTAATTTTTATCAGATCAATTAACTAGAGTTAGGGGGGGGTCAGTAGAGGTCACAGAGTAAGTGTGAAAACTGACGATACTGTTGATAACTACCAAAGGCGAAAGCAACTGACTATTACTATACTGACGTTGAGGGACGTAAGCATAGGTATCGAACGAGATTAGAGACCTCGGTAGTCTATGCCGTCAACGATGAATATTAAACGTTAATTTAAATATTAGTGTTTTAGCTAACGCATTAAATGTTCCACCTGGAGATTAAAACCGCAAGGTTTAAACTCAAAGGATTTGGCGGGAATTTAAACAAGCGGTGGAGCATGTGGATTAATTCGAAAATACACGTAGAACCTTACCAATTTTAGCTAATAAGTCAAACGTATAATACATAACAATTATATTAGAGTAAAAATTATTCTTGGGGCTTGTTCAGGTATTGCATGGTTGTCGTTGGCCCGTGTCAGGAGATGTATGGTTTAATCCTATGAACGGGCGAAATTCTTCTCAAATTTTGTTTAATAATAGTTTACTACTTTTAAGTTTTTGTGATTGCAGTTAATTACTGCTGAATAGAATGACGTCAAATATTATGGTCTTCATAGATTGGGCCTCACATGTGCTACAATGGTAGTATACAATTTTGAAGTGAAATTGTAAGGTTGAACAAATCATTAAAGTTTATCGTAGTCCGGATTATTTTCTGAAATTCGGAAATATGAAGCAGGAATCGCAAGTAATCATGTATAGAGTGGTATGGTGAATCGGTACTTGAGTTTTGTACACACCGCCCGTCACGCCACGGAAGTTGACTGTAATGTAAATTTCGGATGAGCGGGTAGTTATCTTTTTTGATTCTACTTAAACTCTATGTTTTGAAATTATGGGGAATAACTGAGGCGAAGTCGTAACAAGGTAATTGTAGGGGAACCTGTCGTTGGAAGAAAAAATATATTTTATTAGTTTTTTTTTAAAAAGATGCAAAATATGCTGATTATTATTTCTTTTATAACGTTAATATTTTCTATACCTTTAAATTTTATTATAGTATGTTTTTTAAATAATTTATTTTATATTAAGTATTTAGGCTTAATATCATCAAGTATTACTTTACTTGCTACTTCGATTTTATTTTTTTTTTTTGATAAAAGTACCAACGACTTAATGTTAAATAGTGGTAATTTGTTTGAGCAGTTGGGTGTAGCTGAAATTTTTAATTTTTTTATTTTTGATTCTTTTAGTTTTATTTTTTTAATTTTATCTGCTTTAATTTTTCCTTCTATTTTTTTGTATAATTTTGAATTTGTTAAATTTTCATCAAAATTTCATACACAGTTACTACTAAGTATACAGTTTTTTATAACTATTTCGTTTTTAACTGGAAATTTGTTAGTATTCTATTTTATGTTTGAGGCAATTATTTTTCCAATGTTTTTATTGATTGGTATTTGGGGCTCAAGAAGTAGAAAAATTCATGCTGCATATCAGTTTTTTTTTTTTACTGTTATAAGTTCGATTTTAATAATACTAGCTATTATACTAACATACAAGAACTTTGGAACCCTGTACTTTAGGGATTTTTATTTTATTGAAATAAATGAATCTGATCAGTACTTAATTTCCATTTTGTTTTTTTTTGGCTTTATGGCGAAAATTCCTTCTTTACCTGTTCATATTTGGCTACCCGAAGCTCACGTCGAAGCTCCGACAATTGGTTCGGTTATCTTAGCTGCTATACTTTTAAAATTTGGATTTTATGGTATTATACGCACAGTTATTCCAATTTGTTCAAGTAAGGTTATATATGATCTGAGCCCGTTGTTTCTTACTTTTTTTTCAATATCGGCTGTTTATGGTTCAATTATGGCAGTAAGACAAATCGATTTAAAGAAAATAATAGCATATTCATCTGTTGCTCATATGAATTTCGCAATGTTGGGTTTGTTTACGTTATCAAAAACAGGAATTATAGGTTCAACATTTTTAATGTTTAGTCATGGTTTAATCTCAGGTTCAATGTTTCTTTGTATTGGTTTTTTGTACGAGCGTTTCCACAATAGAAATTTAATGTACTACGGCGGTTTAGTTCAATTTATGCCTATTTTTTCTTCAATTTTTTTTTTTATAATGTTTTCAAATATGAGTTTACCGGGTACTTGTAATTTTGTTGGTGAATTTTTAGTTTTCCTTTCTTTAGTTAATTCGGGTAATTTTTTATTATTTTTTAGTTTGTTAACGGTTTTACTTGTTGCTATTTTCTGTTTAGTTATACTTACAAAAACTATTTTTTATCAAATAACCGGAAGTTTAAATAATAATTTGGTGGATCTAAGTTTTATAGAATTTTTTCTCATAATATTTTTTGTTTTCTATATAGTTTTGTTTGGAATATTTCCTAATTTTTTAATTAAATGTATAATAGTTTAATAACTAATTCGTACTTTAAATCTAATTTCTCGTTTAGTCAAATAAATGACATAAGTTTTTTAGTTTTTTTATTAACGTCTTTATTTAGTTTATTACTAATATTTATTTTTTTTATTATTTTATCAAAATTATATGATATTAAAGTTGCAAATAATTATTTTTATGACTTTAAAAAAAGGGGTCAAATACTTGGTATTGCACTTTTTAACTCGGTTGGGTTTAATACGTTAATTTTCTCTCTTATTTGCTTATTTTTTTCAACCCTTTTAAATCTATTTTATAATAAAGATTTTATTGCGTTTTCAAAGGGTACAGAATTAGTCTTTAATTCCAAAGTTTTTTTTTCACAGTTTACTGTTTTATTCGTTTTTTTTATTTTTATTTTTTTCATAAATACAAAATTTAAAAGTAAATTAAAATACGATTTTTTGTATTTACTTTTATTATTATTATTTTTTATTTTTAGTTTATTTTTGACCAACGATTTAGTTGGTTTGTTTGTCTGTATTGAGGGTGTTAGTTTTGTATTGTACACTATGTCAGCCATACCGTTAGGTAATTCTTATAAATTTAAAAAATTAGCAAGAATACGTGCATCTATAAAATATGTTATGATAAGTTTATTCTCATCTAGTCTCTTGGTTTTTGGTTTTTCCCTACTATACATAAATACCGCATTGGTAAATTTGAATAATTTGAATATATTTTTTAAATATTTTTCTAAATCAGAAATTATTTGTACTTATAACTCTCATTATTTAAGTTTTATACTTATATTAGTTGGGATTTTTTTTAAACTTGGTATATTTCCTTTTCATAAGTGGTTAGTAGAATCGTATTTAAATCTTGAAAACATTACTATTTTTTTATTTGCCACATTAACAAAAATTTTATTTTTATTCATTCTAGTTAATAAATTAAATTTCATTTTTTATTTTTACGAAATAAAAAACTTTATGGTTGTAGCGGGAGTTTTATCGATTTTTATAGGTGTAGCGGGTGCGTTTATTAACTCTAACATAAATGGTCTATTGGCGTACAGTTCTATTGCAAACATAGGTTATATCATTTTATTGCTATCTTCGTCGTTTTCGGGTAGTTCGGTTATTGCGATTATATATATGTTTTACTACTCATTATCGGTTTTATTATTTTTTATATGTCTGTTTAATTGTCAAATTTCTTATGTAAACAACGATTATATGGTTAAAATAAAGGATTATAAAAATATTTTTTACTTTTCAGAGTATACTTTTTCGAGTGGGTTAGCTTTGTCTGTTTTTTCTTTGATGGGCTTACCGCCTTTTGTTAGTTTTTTTATTAAAATCTACTTATTTAGTTATTTATTTTTTTTTAAATCTATATTTTTGTCTTTTTTGATAATTTCTATAAGTGTTATGTCCTTCTATTATTATTTAAACATAATTCGTAATTTATTTTTTTATAACATTTATAATTCTGGAAAAAAAAAAATTTGGATAAATAACTCTGTGTTGGACAAATTTTTGATATATTTGATTTTATTTTTTTTTACAATTTCATCTTTTTTAATACCAACGGTTCTTTCTTATATTAAAATTTTTTATTAATACAAAAGTATGAATCGTATTAACGGTTATATAGGTAACAGTAATAGTAGCGCATTAAATTTTTTAACAAGTATCGTTCGTAGTGATTTATTTTTTCATAGGGTTGTATTTGGAAGTTCGTCAAAAAACTGGAACTCAGAAAATAAAGATTGGACATTGGGGTTTTACAAGGGTCAGAGTATACTGGATTTTAATAAGGTAACATTTTCTTTAAGAAGATCTTTATACTTTATATATTTGGTTTTTTTGTATACAAAAAAACCAAATATAATTTTCGTCAGTAATTTTTCTTATCTTATTAGGTATCATAAGGAAAAGTTAAAGGTTTTGAAAAAATACATAAAGAGGGAATTAAGGATGTTATACTTAAAGAAGTGGGATAATGGTTTATTAACAAATATGTATATTAGAAATAATTATAAATATAAATTAGGTAAAAAACCAGATTTAGTTTTTATTTTGGGTAATTTAAGAAATTGTTTAACTATACTTAAAGAGTGTGTGTCTGAAAAAATACCTACAATGGGTATTGTTGACGCTAACTCATCAATGAATTTAGTTCAATATCCGATATTTGCCAATGATGAGAATCTTATTTCAATTTTTTATATTTTAAAGTTAATTTCTTTGACCATCGATTCGGCTAAAATTGATAAAAAAAAACAGGTTTTTAGATTTTTTGTAAAAAAAAAAAATGCAAAATACTTTTTTAAAAAACAGAAAAACTTTAAGAAACAGATTTAATTTATTGAAGAACGAGGAAAAAAAAATAGATATTTCTCGTCTAATTCTTTTAAAAGAAAGCTTTGATATAGTTCAGTTCAAAGAGGCCGAAAAGCTTCTGGATCTTAGTTATAAATATAATTTACACCATACCGTTAAAAGGTATTTTGATTTTATTCTTATGCTTAAGATAAAACAAATAAAATTCGGTTCGTTGATGAAATACTTTAAAGATTCGAGTCCAGTAAGTACGGAATCTTTAGTTAGTAGTGGGAATTTAATTTTTGAATTAGCTCTTTTTAGTAATTTACTGAAAATAAATTCTTCTAATATATTTTTTATAAAATTACATAAAAATTTACAGCTTTTTATAAATAATTCTTTATTTTTTACAAAGAATTATAGGTCGTATAGAGATATTTTAAACAAAAATGAGATTAGAAAAGTGATAGATGAAGTTTTTGATGAACATAGGGTAGGGAATAAACTTATTGATAAAGAAGCTCTTTATGCGTTATTTTTAAAATGGCAAAGGCAACTTGGTTTCTTTGCCTTTTCGGAGTATGCTAAACGATTGGGTCTATTAGAGGAAGTAAATGTCGATGATAATAAAGTTATGGTTAAAACAGCTATTTCTGACCTTAATGATATAAAAAAAAAAATGATTTTAAATTTGGAAGTTTTAGAAAAAATTTTAAATAACCCGAAGGTTCGATTAGCCAATAATGTTATAAGTATTTTTATGTGTCCGCATAAAAATACTTTTGAAAAAAAATCTAAATTTGTAGATTTGTCTGAGTATGAGTATACTGAGATTTTTGAGTTAGATAAGAGTTTTTTATTATGAAAAATTATGATTTTGAAAAATTAAAAGAATTAATTGACATTACGTTTATTACGGGTTATAAGGATTGGTGGTTTGAGGAAATAACTCGCTGCGCCTTATTTTATAGAAAAATGGAAAAACCCGATGAAAATAAAAATTTTTTGGATTTTTCGAAAGGGACAATCCACGATGACTGGTGGTATTTAGGTATGCTGCGTTGGCGATATTTTATGTTTGCAGACAAGTATCAAAATTTTGATAAAGGAACAAGCGATCCTTACATAGATTTAATGACAACTTGTCCCGACCGAGCTTATACTTTTTTTCAAAAAATAAAAATACTTATGTTTGGAAAAAATAAGTATTTGTTCGTGAATAATGAGTATAAACTATTTTTATACAGGGATATATATAATACTTATTATGGAAATTATATAACCCTTTTTTTCTTTATAATTGTTTCATTTTTGGTAGTTATTTTTCTTTATAAATTGTCTAGGTATTTAAGTTTTTCTTTAATTGAGCAGGGTGTCGAAAAGAATTCAACTTACGAGTGTGGTTTTATACCATTTAGCGATTCGAGATTAAATTTTGATATCGGTTTTTATCTTGTTTCGCTTTTTTTTGTAATATTTGATCTTGAATTAGTTTTTCTTTTTCCATGGTCTGTTGTGTTTTTTAAGATTAATGAGTTAGGTTTTTATTGTATGCTACTTTTTTTTGTAATACTGACTATAGCTTTTGTTTTGGAGTGGTCAAGTAAATCACTCGATATTTAATACTACGTATACAAATGTCAAGAGACGACAGATTATTTAAACATCTTAGAGAAGCTCAAGTAATTAGATTAAGAATATATGAAATTGAACGCGAAATATCGGCGTTACGCTATCAGGTAGACCATTTCGATGAGAGGAATGTATCGTGGGTTGGTTATGATCATGTTTTTTTTCAAGATCAAACTGACTTAGAGTGGCGCGCTGCTTACGAAAGGATTGATCTTTTAGCGGCCGAACAATATCGATTACTTGTCATAGATGACACAAAATACAGTGCCGCTGCTTACTTAAGAGTGGCATCTGAGTCAAGGTTTCTTGATATTGATCAGCCTGAAATTTATATAGCTATTTCTAGTATTGCGATTGCATCTGTAATAGCATATTACATTTATAGTAAATTTACAGAATCTAAAGAAATTGGGGAACCTGCCCAAGTAGATGATATGTGTCTTATTTGTGATGATGAGGGACCGGGTAGTTGTTGGTTCCCTTTCATTTTAATGAATATAGGTTATGTAACCGGTGGTATGTATGCTTTTCTTGAACTTAAGCTTTTTTAAATTAATTAAAAATGTTGTCATTAGAGTTAACTACTTTGATTAAGAGAGTAAACGAATTTGCAAAATATAGATCCCTACTTTTACAGTATGAGGAGAACAATTTTCTAATGGATAGACTAGCGGAAACGGTTATTGTTGTTAGTGATTCTGCAACTAAGAAAAAGTTACTAGAGCTGATGCTTAATTTGTTATTGCGAAATGAACGGATAAGTGATAAAATGCAAACATTTATAATGTCGTCGCCTCCGGTCTCGGAGTCATTAAGATTTATAGATGTTAATGGACGAGCAGTAAATGTTCTTAATTTGCAGATGTCTTTATTCTATGTCATTGCGGGCACACTTTTAGTTGTTACCGGTGCATGTGGTATATATAAAATATATTCAAATTCTTATGAAATTGATCAACTAAACCCAAATACTTTGTATACTAATACTAATTTAGGACTGGATCCTTACGATTGTTGTACCGACGATACTGGATTACTCACAACAGTTTTGGTTTTCGGGGTTACAACTCTAGTTTATGGTTTAATTAGTTTGTCTTCGTGTTAGTTTTTGTGTTTTTTATTGACCGATTCGGGGGTTTTTTGAAAAAATTTATTATGTACAAGTACTGGGTTTTCCAAGACCGACAATTAAGAAAAATTTACAGACGTATACAACAAATTAAGGAGCCGCATCCCAGATACGACACTGTTTATGGGATTATACGTCTATCAACCATCGAGAAAGGTCGTACCTTGTTAAACAAGTACAACAAGTATCATCTTCTTAAACCCAGTATTTGGCCTTTCTTTTCTTCTATAGCTGTCCTACTGCTAGTTTATGGTTTACTTTTTTGGTTTTATACTGGCAAAATTTTTACTAGTTTGTTTGGTTTTTTAGAGGTTTTATTAGTTATGTTTTTTTGGTGGTTAGATGTTTCGCATGAATCTGGAGAGCAAACTGAGGAGGTGAGTCGAGGTTTAAAACTAGGAATGACTCTTTTTATAGTATCCGAAGTTATGTTTTTTTTCAGTTTTTTTTGGGCTTTTTTCCACGTAAGTCTTGTTCCTGGTTTTGAGTTGGGTGGCGTTTGGCCTCCAATTGGTTTACAGCATATAACAGTTGATACGTGGGGAATACCCCTATTGAATACATTTTTACTGTTGTCGTCTGGTGTTACAGTTACTGGTGCCCATCATGCTTTTTTGAGTTATTTTGAAAAAGAAAATTTTGTTTTAGGATGGAGATGGCGCGATATTAAGAGGTATTACAAGTTTAGAAAAAAATATTTCTTGAAGATGAGAATGGTAATAAGATATTTTGTAATGCTAAAAAAAAAATTAACTAGTCATTTTTTTGTGGGTATGGAATGTATGCTTTTAACTGTAATTTTGGCTATGATTTTTACACTATTACAGGCGTACGAGTACGTCGAATCACCTATTTGCATGTCCGATGGCGCATATGGTTCAACTTTTTTTATTATGACTGGATTTCATGGTTTGCATGTTCTGATAGGAACTATTTTTTTAATAGTTTGTTCGATTAGATTGGCTTTGAATCACTTTTATTTTAAAAATTCAGTTGGTTTAGAGTGTGCGATATGGTATTGGCATTTTGTTGACGTGGTTTGGCTTTTCCTTTTTGTTTCTATATATATGTGGGGAAATAGCTTTTCAACTAATAATAATAAAAGCTTTTTTTTTTATCCAGCTGATAGAGAATGTGATTTTGCTAGACGCAAACAAATAGGTTTTCAGGATCATTCAACCTTAGTAATGGAAAATATTGTTGATTTTCATCATGGTATTATGGTCACATTGATATTTATATTTATATTAGTATGCGCAATATTAACAAGTTTTATTAATGATAGCTTTCAAAATAGATTCAACCATATAGAGTATAATTTATCTTCAAAAATTTTTGATCGATTAAGTTTTAGCTATTTTAAAAATCGAATAAATATGGAGAAAGATGATATTTGTCTTATAAATGAAAAGAATAAATTGGAATTTTTTGATAAAGATTTAAAACAGGTTAATAACAATGATTTTGATTTTAAAAAATTAAAGAAAAAGTATGTTGGTTGAAACATTTTATTATTTATATAGAAATTTTTTTATAAAGGGAAATTTTAAAAGATTAACAAGAAGAGTCACACACGGTAGTATAAAAGAAGTTTTGTGGACTTTATTTCCATCGTTAATATTAATTGCTATTGCTATCCCATCAATTGAATTGTTGTACTCTATGGATGCTACAGCCTTACTTGGTGATGTTATTTTTACTTTTAAAATAATTGGCCATCAGTGGTTTTGGAGTTATGAGTATTTTATTGTTGATCAGGAACGTAATACTGATGAAGAAATTTTGTCACCATTGTTGATCAACTACACAAGTTATATGTTAGATGAGGAAGCTATTTTAAAAAAACATGGAGGTTTGAGACTTTTAGAAGTTGACAATGCCTTGTTTTTACCTATATTGTCATGCATTCGTTTTTTGATAACTTCAGTCGATGTTTTACATTCTTGGGCAGTTCCTTCACTAGGTGTTAAAGTTGATGCTGTTCCAGGTAGATTGAACCAAGCTTATGTTGTTATTAAACGTCCCGGTGAGTTTTACGGTCAGTGTAGTGAAATATGTGGGGTTAACCATGGTTTTATGCCTATAAAAGTAGTTGCTTTCGATTACAATGACTGTTTGTTGGATTAGTTTTTTAGTTATAAAATTTTTCAAGATATAGTATATGAAAAAAAAACTAAACATAAAAAACTTTACAGTAAATTTTGGTCCACAACATCCCGCCGCTCATGGGGTTTTAAGATTAATACTTACGCTAGACGGTGAGATTGTAAAATCTGTTGACCCTCATATAGGTTTGTTGCATAGGGGAACAGAAAAATTGATCGAGCATAAGACTTTTTTACAAGCTTTACCGTATTTTGATCGCTTAGACTATGTTTCAATGATGTCGCAAGAACATGCTTTTTCTTTATGTGTAGAAAGCATGTTAAATTTAGAAATTCCTATTAGAGCTAAATTTTTACGAGTTTTGTTTAGTGAGATTACTCGAATACTAAATCACTTGTTAGCGGTAACAACTCATGCGTTAGATGTTGGAGCGTTAACACCATTTTTGTGGGGTTTTGAAGAAAGGGAAAAATTAATGGAGTTTTATGAGAGAGTGTCTGGCGCTAGAATGCATGCTGCATATTTCCGACCTGGTGGCGTGGCTAGAGACATAACATTAGGTTTGTGTAATGATATTTATGAGTTTGTCAAAAATTTTTATTTGAGATTAGACGAGATAAACTTATTGTTGACAAGTAACCGTATTTGGGCTCAACGTCTTGAATCTATAGGTGTGGTTACAATCGATGAGGCGTTAAAAAGAGGTTTTTCGGGAGTTATGCTAAGAGGTAGTGGTTTGGCTTGGGATCTTAGAAAGTCGTCGAATTATGAGATTTACAATATTCTTGATTTTAAAGTGCCTGTTGGGGTTACCGGTGACTGCTACGATAGATTCTTATTACGAATGGAAGAAATGAGACAAAGTTTAAGTATGCTCGAGCAATGTTTACGGGGTTTACCACTTGGTAAGACTCAAATTAGTAACTCTAAAATTTCTAATGTTAAGAGGAAAAATATGAAAAATATAATGGAAAGTATGATACATCACTTTAAATTAAATACTGAGGGTATTCATATTACTGGATTCAATTCTTCATATTTTTCTGTTGAAGCTCCTAAGGGTGAATTTGGGGTTTTTTTAAATGTAGATAACAGTTCTGTACCGTACCGATGTAGGATCAGAGCTCCCGGTTTTTTTCATTTACAGGGTTTAGATTTTATGTCCAAAGGACATTTACTGGCTGATTTAGTTGCTATAATAGGTACACAAGATATAGTTTTTGGAGAAATTGATAGATAGCGTATAATTTACATGACTATGGGTGTGTCAAAGTTAAAAATTTGGAGTAATACTCTATAATTTTCGTACTATAGATTCTTTATTTATGCTTAATTCCGTTATTGATACTACCGCTAAGCTTGATAATTTCACTAACTTTTCGACTGATGAAAATTTTGTTGATACTAACCATAACTTAAGCTCGATTGGGCGTGTGATTAACCTTAAAGATGGTATAATTACAGTTATTGGTCTACAAGGTGTAAAAGCCGGAGAAATAGTTTATATAAGCACATCTTTGAATAATGAATATATTAAAGCTCTTGTTTTGAATTTAAATGTTGAAAATGTAAATGCCATATTACTAGGAAGCGAAAGACTAGTGTCTGAGGGTAGTAGTGTCAAAAGATCGGAGAGTTTGCTTAAAATAAACTCTGGATTAAGGTTATTTGGTCGAGTTTGCAACTCACTTGGTGAGTTCAAAACAGTCTCTGAAAGGGATAATTCCGAGTTCTTAAGATATTTTAATGAAAGGAGAGGTTTAGTGGAGAAAAAGGCTACAGGCATTGTTGATCGTATTTCAGTCTCTATACCCTTACGTACTGGTATTAAAGCAGTAGATAGTCTTGTTCCTATAGGTAGAGGACAACGTGAGCTAATTATAGGAGATAAACAAACAGGAAAAACATCTGTTGCTATTGATTCAATTTTAAATCATACCTCGATTAATAATTATATAGATCTTATCAAGGATAAAAAGGATCTAAGAGACTTAAGAAATGTTACTTGGTTTGTCTACTCATCTGTAGGTCAGAAACAATCGACAGTTGCAAATATAGTTAGAACCCTAGAGGATTATAATGCGTTTTGGTATACTTCAGTAGTTTCAGCGACTGCAGCAGAACCTGCTCCGTTACAGTTTTTGTCACCTTATACGGCTTGCGCTGTGGGTGAATTTGTAAGGGATGTTTTAGGCGGACACTGTGTAGTTATTTATGATGATTTGAGCAAACATGCTGTTGCGTATAGACAGATGTCTTTGCTTTTAAGACGACCTCCCGGTCGAGAGGCCTTTCCAGGTGATGTTTTTTACGTACATTCTAGATTGCTAGAACGTGCGGGTTCGTTAAGAAATAAAATTATAAAAATTAGAAAAACTTTTAATACTTTATGCGATTTGGATTATAAGCACACTCAACAAACTCGTGGAACTTTAACAGCTTTTCCTATTATTGAAACACAAGCTGGTGACGTTTCGGCATATATACCTACTAATGTCATATCCATTACTGATGGTCAAATTTTTTTGGAAGCTGAACTTTTCTACAGAGGCGTTAGACCAGCTATAAACGTTGGTTTATCTGTAAGTAGGGTTGGATCAGCCGCTCAACCACCTTTGATGAAAAGGGTTTCTGGATCGTTGAAAATGGAGTTAGCTCAGTATAGAGAAATTGAGGGTTTTTCTAAGTTAGGGGCTAACTTAGATGAACATACTCAACGATTGTTAACTAGAGGTCAAAATATTATTGAAATGTTAAAGCAAGATGTCTTTAGTCCAATTAGTACATTTGGTCAGTCATTAAGTATTTTTGTTGGAATAGGGTATAGTACATCTTGGTTAGGCGAGATCGTAAAAATCAAGAAAATATACAAAGATCAGCTATTAAATACTGATAGAATAAAGTTATCTTGGTTGGAGTTGTTTAGGTTAAAATCGAATAATCAGTTTACTTTGTCTGATATAAAATTATTTTTATCTTCAATTTTAGACTATTCTAAAAAGATAGGTATAGGGGATTTTATGAAGAATGTTGTTGTAGAGAATTTTACAAATGTTTTGATATCGAAATGTCCTTTTGTTTTTTTCGATGATATTATGTATAATTATATTCTCGAAAGAGGTCAAACTACTGTAGATAACTCTGGTAAGATTTTTCTTGAGTCTTTTGTTTTATTTGACAGAAAAAAAATTATTAAGATTAGAACTTCAACAAGTTTTGAAGACGTTGATTACAATTCAAACAATAATAAATTTTTTTATGTTAAAGCTATTTTTCAAAACCTCAAAAACAGTTTTAATTGCCAAATATGTTCTATTGTTAATTTATACAATCGAATATCTAACGATGAGATTTCATGTTACCTTGATAGTACTTCACATAGTGATAAAAACTACTATTTTTTTAATAAATCAGAAATTAGAGGAAACAGGTTAAAAATCGAGTGGTTTACAAAATTTATTTTTAAGCCACTTCACTCTTACAATTGTAATTTATGAATAAAATTTTAATATCTATGACTCGTTTTAGTAATTTAAAAGAAACTAATAGAAAAAAGTCTATGATTGATAGTGCAAATAATTTAACTAAATTTTTATTGCTATTGGATGAGCACAAAAATCCTCTTTATTCGAGTTCTATTTATTCATTTTTAACGTTTAATTCAGTAAGAAAATCTGATGATAACAGACTTTCTGGTATTTTATTAAATTCAAATTATAATTTTAATAACTTTTTGGAGTTGAATAATAATTCTGTAAGTATTAAAGAATATACCGAATCCAGTAATGATTATGAGATAATTAAATCCGATATTATGCCTGGAGGTTTTTCTCGTAAGGTTGATTACTATTTTGGGGTTTCAAATTTTTCATATAATCCTATATTATTCAATAAGAAAGATAATGAAAGTAATAACATTGAAGACTTAGAGATTACTAAAAATATTAGAAAACAAATAGAAAAAAGTCAACAAGATATGTATATTGAAGACTATTGGCGTATTTACGATGATAATGATGAATCGTCTGACTATACCGTATATGAGGAACTTATTGAGCGAATGAATGAGGAGGAAAAAATAAAGAAAAATAAAGAAAAGAAAGAGAGAAAAAAAAAATCTTCGAATGGCGGTGGGAAAAATAAGCTTTCGTCGAGTAGTCATGAATTTGATGATGACGGTGAGCTATTTGACGATGAAAGTTTAATTCCAAACGCCAGCAAGTCTAGTTTTTTTTACAAAAATTTTACAGACCTTTTGCCAATAAGTAGCGAAAGTTATGATATTGATAATGTGGATTACCAGGAAGATATTGATTTACTTAATTTGGAGATAGACTACGATGACGATGATTTTTTTTATAATTATTTTGTATCAATCGATTCTGAGAATATTGAAAATTCTTTTGTTTTTACAATAGATGATTTTAATCATTTAAGTTTTTTAGAAGACACTGATTTATCCTCGAAAGTTAGTATTTTTTTAAACGATAGTTTTAAAAAAACATTTTGTGACTTGATTCAAGTAGAGGATTTTTACAATACACTATTCGATGAGCAAGATTCCACTAGTTTTAGTAATTTTCATAAACTAAATTACGAAAATTTAATATCAGTTTTTTCTCTTCTTCCTTTAACTTTTTTAGATTTTAACTACAATAAAGAGAGACTGGTTATTTTACAAAATATTGTTCAGAGTTTAGACTTGCTAGGTCCTAGTTATTTTTTTAAATTGGAAGACTTTAATTTTGTATCGGAAATAAATAACCAGTATATAAGTATTTTATTTTTTTATGATCTTATTAGTACCACTAAATTATTGGTATATTTGGATAAGGAAAATTTAATCACTTTTATTAATTATTTAATTAATAACTTCAATGATGATTTTTTTCATTCAATAAGCGGTATAAACTATAATTTGTTAAATTCTGACGTAGTTTTTGGAGTTCATGTATATATTAATAATACACTTTTTGATATAGTAAAGAATGATTTGGTTTTAGAGGATTTACTTAATGGTTTATTGGTAAAGTATCAGACAGATCTTTTCGATTTGACTGTTGATAATAGGGGAGTAGTTTTCGATATATTTAAAATTTTTGCTTCTAAAGTTTCAAACCTTTTAGAGTTTGAAACTTTAATAAAAACTTTATAAATTAATTTTTATATAAATAAAAAAAAAAACGATGATATACAAATTATTACCATTAATATCAATAATTTTAATATTTTTACCATTATTTTCTTCAATGATTTTGTTAATTTTTGGTCGTTTTTTAGGTAACTACGGTGCTTCGTTGTTATCAATTACCTCGTTATCTATATTATTAGTATTATTATTTTCTGTTTTTGACATTGTTCTTAGGTCAAACTTTATTGAGATTTATTTTGGAAGTTGGATAGATTGCTCGATAGGCTTTGATTGGATTATTATTTTTGATCACTTGTCTCTGGAAATGTCTGTTCTCGTTGTTTTTATAACCCTACTGGTTGTTATTTACTCAGTTGGATATATGTCAGATGACCCGCACTATATAAGATTTCTTGCATATTTGATGTTATTTGCAACTTGCATGTTAGTCCTTGTGTCTGCTGGTAATTTATTACAACTTTTTATAGGTTGGGAAGGGGTTGGATTAGCTTCATTTTTATTAGTTAATTTTTGGTATACTCGTTTGGAAGCAAACAGATCAGCAATAAAAGCTATTTTGTTTAACAGGATAGGAGATATTGGTTTTATGTTTGCTTTAGTGTTATTAATTAAAGAATTCAAAACAGTAAATATTTATGAAATATTAACAATCTCAACGTCTTCTGATTCATTTTTAGATAACAGAGGTTATATTTTTGAATTAATTGGGTTTTTTTTTTTTGTTGGGGCAATGGGTAAGTCAGCTCAAATAGGTTTGCATGCTTGGTTGGCGGATGCCATGGAAGGCCCTACACCCGTTTCTGCTCTTCTTCATTCTGCAACAATGGTTACTGCCGGTGTTTTTCTTTTACTAAGGCTTTATCCATTTTTAGAGAAACTTGATCTAGTTATTAGTTTAATTTTAATTATTGGTTCTTTAACCGCTTTAATGGGTTCGAGTATAGCAATTTTTCAGAATGATATAAAGAAAATTATCGCATACTCAACATGTAGTCAATTGGGTTTTATGATGGTAGCAATAGGATCATTAAATGCAACGGGTTGTTTTTTTCATTTAATGACCCACGCTTTCTTTAAGGCTTTACTGTTTTTAACTGCCGGTTCGGTAATTCATTCTTTATTTAATGAGCAGGATATAAGAAAAATGGGTGGTATTTATGAGTATTTGCCTGTGACGTCTTTAGCAATGTTAATTGGTTCTATTAGTTTAACCGGGTTTCCTTTTCTTTCTGGTTTTTTTTCGAAAGAGAGCGTAATTTTTTTTTCATACACTAGCGATTCTTTTTTAGTAAAATTCTCATTCATTTGTATTTTTATATCTAGTATTTTTACCGGTCTATATACTTTTAGAATGTTGTATTTAGTTTTTTGGAGTAAGTACAGGGGTTTTAAATATTACTTAAGTAGTATAAGTGAGCCTAACATATTTATGATGCTTCCTATAGTAATTTTAAGTTTCTTAGCAATATTCTTTGGTTATTTTTTTGATGATTTTTTTATAGGTATTTCAAATTCGAATTGGTTTGGCATTTTTAATTTCGATTACACCAGGTACGAACCATTTAGAATTTTGGAACAGGAAAAAGCTAATTTATTTTTAAAAGTCTTTTTATCTTTTTTACCTATTACTCTATTCTTTTATTTTCAATTTATCTACCCGAGAACATCATTGTTTAAGTATTACTTAACTAAAAAATTTGTTTTTAGTGAAAAAGAGGAAATTTCTCTTACAACTGGTTTTTTTTTTAGAACTAAAAAAGCATTTAATTTAATCCTACAGCGGTTATATTATTTTTTCTCAGATAAGTGGTTTTTTTCATCGTTATACAGGCTTTTTCATAAAAATTTTATGACCTTATCCTATAATTTTTTGATTAAGAATTTAGATAGGGGTTTTTTAGAAAGTTTACAGAATAAGTTTGTTTTATTTTTTTATAATTTTTCTTTAGTTTTTTCATTTTCTAGAAAAAACCAAAGTTTGTATGATTTTTTTTTTTTCTTTTTTTTAGGTTTGTTTTCTTTTTTTATTTTCATTTTTTTTTTATAATAAGTATATAATTTTTGGTTTATGCCTAGCGAAATAATGATAAGAAAAAAAAAAATACTATATACTTATGGTGGTATACCCCACAATTGGCATTTTAAGCAAAACATGATTTTATACATTGGTGAGGTTAATTCTGGTCCGCCATTGAGTACTGTGATAGGTCAATATGGTCTTCAGGCTCAGGATTTTTGTGAAAAGTTCAATGAAATTGCTAAGGATCTGCCGAACGGGTTGCCGGTTCATGTTATTTTTTATGTTTTACCTGAAAAAAAATTTACTTTTAGTATTTATCGAATCCCTACTTATTTAATTTTACCTCAATTGTTTAAAATTAAATGGGGTATTGGTAGGTGTGTTGATAAATTAGAACTTTACAAATTTTTTAGATTTAGAAAGTATTGGGCTTCTCATTTTGATAATAATTTTTTTTCTGTAAGAACCTTCTTTGCCTCTTTAAGGGTAAATAAAGTTAGATCTGTTGTTAACTTAGCTGAATTAAATGCAAAAAACAGAAAAAAGAGATAATTTTGAAAGAATTAAGGTTTATTTGAAAAACCACGTAAGACTGGGTTTTAATCTTTTTCGCAAAGAATTTTATAATTTTAATAAATACTCCTTTGAATCTAATTTTGTATTTATTAAATTTTTGCTATTAAAGGAAAGGGATTTAAGATTTGAGACTCAAATTTCGAAAGATTTTGAATTTTATAAAATCAAAATTCAGAAAAAGATTTCAACATACTTGTTATTAAACTTTTTTAATTTATTAAACGTTTTGGACTATATGGTTAATTATTTTTTTTTAGAGAGAAGGTCATTCCTACCGTTGTATACACTAATATTGCCCCATAGGTATGTTTCTTTTAATTACTTTATAAAAAGTTTTTTAAAATTTTTAAATTCCTATATTTTTATATTTTCTTATTCAATTAAGTACAATTTTGGTTTAATTATACTAAAACAGCAATCATTGTCTAATATTTTAAGAAATTTTTTTTTTTACATCGACTATAAAATAATATGTTAACAAAAAATCAACTTTGTAGTAAATTGAAAACTAGATTAAAAGTTAAAAGAAAGGTAAGAACCAAAGCACTGATGGGTTGTCCTTTTAAGAAGGGAATGTGCGTAAAAATTACAACTATGAAACCTAAAAAACCGAATTCTGCAATCCGAAAGATTGCTAAGGTTAAGTTATCCACAAAACGAAGAATTTCATGTTATATACCGGGTTTAGGTCATACTCTGAGGGATTTTTGTGATGTTTTAGTCAGAGGAGGTCGAGTTAAAGATTTGCCGGGAATTCAATACCATTTAGTCAGGGGTAAGTATGATTTTGAATGTAAAGAAGTTTCGTATCGAAAATATGCCAGATCGAAATATGGTATTCGGGCGGAAGATGTGTTAAGGTTTTATAATAAAAATGTTAAAAGAACAAGAAAAAGAAATTGGCTATGAAGATTATAAAGGAGTATAAGGCTAATAAACTAGTAGTTAATTTACAATTAGATAAATTTTTGAAGCTAATGATGAAGGGTGGTAATTATGCAAAGGTTTTTAATAAAGTTTATTTGATTTTGGTTTTGATTAAGGAATCAAAAATTTCTAAGAAGCCGGTTAAATTTTTTGAATCTTCAATTTTGCGTGCTGGACCGGCGTTTTGTTTGAAAACTCAAAAGAAATCAGGCCACACCTACTTTATACCAAGCCCTTGTCGCTATAGGAAAAAAATTTTTTTGGGTACTAGATTTTTGTTAGATGGAGCAAAACAAGCTTGTAAGAGAGAAGGTTTAGACTTTTCGTATTCTTTAATAAATGAACTTAGTAATTTGTATAATAAAGATAAATACAGTAGTTACACCTTAAGGAAGAAAAAAGAGTACTTTAACAACGTTTTAAGATATAAGAATTCGGTTAGATTTTTAAAAAAATTTTAAGAATTATGGTAGACGGTAGGCTATACAAGTATAAAAAGACATTAAGTTTAAACTCAAAAAAAAAAAACATAAAATTTTTATTTTTCTCTCGAAAAAAATCCGGTGGGAGAAATAATTTTGGTAAAATAACCGTTAGGCATATTGGCGGTGGAAAGACTAAAAAAATTAATTTGATAGACCTGAATAAGACGATTTATAATGGGAAGTTTTTTATTTCTAAGATATTTTTTGATCCTATCAAAAATAATAAAGTTGCTTTGGTTAATTCTCATGAAAATGGCTTGTTTAGTTTTATATTGTGTCCTTCGGATTTATCTATTGGGTCTAAAATTTTTTCTCCAAGTGATAATGATTTGGAATTGGGTTTTAGGTTTGATAAGTCAATTGGCATTAGTACAAAGATAGAAAATTTTCCAAACGGCAGTCTTGTTCATTTAGTGGAGCTTTCAAAGTACGGCGGTGGTAGGTTGGTTCGTTCGGCTGGATCACAAGCTAAAGTTCTAAAGTCTGTTGATTTGTCAGATAAAAAATTCATTTGCATTTTGTTGCCCTCAGGAGAAAAAAAGTACATCCCTGGTTCTAATTTTGCAAGTTTTGGTCGTTTAGGTTTTATTGATAAAAAATTTATTACCTTTAATAAAGCTGGAACTATTCGTCGAATGGGTATGAGACCAAAGGTCAGGGGTGTTGCTATGAATCCAATTGATCATCCCCATGGTGGTGGAGAGGGTAAATCATCCGGAGGTCGGGTTTCTGTTTCCAAATGGGGAAAATTAACTAAAGGTAAAAAAACTATAACTAAAAAGAACTATAAAAAGAAAATGAAGTTATTGAACAAATTTTCTTCAAAAAAAAAAAATAAATCATTTTTGCGTTTTAATCCTTTTTTTTGAATTATGCTAAAATTTATTTGTGTCGGTGAGGATATTATGAGACATCGTCGAGATTTTGTTACTGGTCGTAAGTTTCTAACCAGATCGAGGGATTCTGTAATTATTAAAAATATGGTGGGCCATATTTTTAAAGTTCATAATGGTTTAAAGTATTTTGATTTGTTGATTCATCCTAATATGCTTGGTTCAAAGTTGGGAAATTTTATATTTACTAAAAACATGGGTAAGATTCTTCATACTAATAACCGTTTAAATAGGAAGAAAGCTATAAACAATCTACTAAAAAAAAAAAAAAAAAAAAAAAAACAAAAAAAAAAAAAAAAAAAAAAAAAAAAATAATGGTATCGAATATAAATCCTACAGGTAATAAGATTGGTTATAACACTATATTCTGGAAAAATAGTATAACTTCTGTTTATTCTGCTAATCATTTAAGTTTTATTAAATTCATAACCTATTTTAAGTTTTCGATAAAAATTTTATTAAAGTTTATTTTTAAGAAATTAAGAAAACGTGACTACAACTTTAAGTTATTAAATTGTAAAGTCAATGTTTTTGGGTTTAAATACTCCAATACGACCTTTAGTATATCATTAAAGGATTATTCTTATTTAAGCATTTTTAGAAGACGAAAAAAATTTATTTTAAGAAGAGTAAATTCAATTCTTAGACGTTTTTTTCGTAGAATACGAAAACAAAAATTTAAATTGAATAAACTTTCTAGAGCTTTATTTAGATATACTAAAAAAAAAAAAAAATACTTTAATCAAAGAAAACGCGGACTAAGGTTTATTAATAATCGAGAAAAGTATTTTGTATCGAAAAGAAGAGCTATTTTAAAACTAAAATTTCTTTATTTAAAATTGCGTAGGGCTGGTACTCAAACAAAGAACATTAATTTAAAGAAACTAAAATATTTGAAAAAAAAAATATTAAAACTCAGAAAAAAAATATTAAAAAATTCACTGATTAGTTCTAGTAATAGAGATCTCTTAAATGATTTGTTGTTGTTGAAAAATAGGGGTATTAAATTTAAATTAAGAAAGTTTTATAAAAAAAAAAAAAGAAGATTGAAGCTTATAAGAAAAATTCTTAGTCAAAAGTATTATAATTTAAGGCGCATGGGAATGTTTTTTTTTCTTAAAAAAAGAAAATTAAAAAAGTTTAAAAATCCTAGATTTAATTTGAACAGCTTTTTCTTTTTAAAAAGATTGGGAAAAACTTATAGATCAAAAAACAACACAAAACCGGATGTTTTAAGATTAAATCGTTTAAAATTAAGTATTATTGGTTTAGTTTTAAAAAGATTAAATTTTGCTTTTTCGATTAGATATAAATTTTTTTCAATTTTTTTCGGTATTCTGGTAAAGAAACTACTTGTTAAGTATTTTGTTAATTTATTTAAATTCATTCCTTATAATATGAATTTGAGGTTTTCATTTATAAATAATAAAACGAGAATTATTGATATTGACGCCAAATATATTGTTAATTATTTAAGGTCTAAGATGTTAGAAATGGAAAAAATATCTATAAATAGTATAATTGAAAGTTTAAAAGAAAGTCTTAAGGATAACAAGAAAATAAAGGGTTATAAGGTTTGTTTTTCTGGTAGGTTTACTAGACGTCAAATTGCTACTTACAGTTGGGATTCGTTTGGTAAAATACCTATAAATGATCAAAGTTCTGTTGTTGATTTTGCATTTACCAAATTAATTACTCAGCATGGTTTGTGTGGAATTAAACTATGGTTACATAGATAATTAATTTATGAAGTATAAATTTCCTATTGGATTAAAATTTCCAAAACATAATAAGAATTACTTATCTAATACTAATGAAAGTCGGGTAGTTAGCTGTGACTTTAATTATACATTCGGTTTATTTGCAGAAGAATCTGGTTTTATCACCTCTAAACATATTGAAACTTGTATGAAAATAATAACTAAAAATATAAAAAAGGGACTTTTAACTAAGAAAAAACTTGGTATAGAAAATTTGGTTAGTACGATATATTTTCACGTTCCATTAACCCGAAAGCCAACAGGTATTAGGATGGGTAAGGGTAAGGGTAAGGTTGAAATATGGGGGTTTTTTGTTAAGCGTAATCGTTTAATATTTAAGGTTAGTAGGTTTATTCATGAACATTGTGTTTTAAATGCTTTTGAGCAAATAAAATACCGGTTACCCATAAAATGTAGGATAGTTGTTAGTAAAAGATTATTATTTTATAAATCATAATGTTAGTTTTAAATATAGGTAAAAAATTTATAGTTATTGATAATTCCGGCGTGAGGTTTGCTAAACTTATTTCTGTTTTACGAAATAAGAAAGATTTAGATGTAGGTACTGTAATATTGGTTGCAATTGGCAAAGTGAAAAAAAAAAGACGAATGATTAAGAAAAGTTCTGTTACCAGATCTGTTATTGTTCGGTCGAACAATAACAGGTTTATGTTGGGGGGTCATATAATTAGATGCGATAATAAAGCTATTATTTTGCTAAAAGAGAATGGTGATTTATTAGGTACTAGGATTTTAGGTCTAGTTTCCTCGAGTTTGCGTTTTTTTGGATTTACTAAAATTCTTTCTATTTCGAATTATATATATTAAATTTATTTATAAACTATGGAAACATCTGAGCTTTTTTATTATTTAATTAGTCGTAGGGAATTAATTACAAAACTAAATATATGTGAACCAGAACAAGTGCCAAAAATAAATTCTGTAAACATTAAATTTATTTTTAGTCCTAGAAAAAAAAAAAAAATAGATGAAATTGACTATTATAAAGTTTTTTTTATTTTTGAAAAAATATTCGATAGAGCTTTGGCTTCAAAATTTTTTAAAAAAAAAGCTATACTTAATTTTAAAAAACAAGGAAAGCCGTTATCGAACTTAATTTAAGGGGTTTGGATCTTTATAAATTTTTTTTTAAATTACATATATTTATGTCTAAAGATCAGAAAAAATTTTGTGAATATAATGATCTAAATAATTTTAATTTAGGTTTGGAAAAAGTAAAAAAGGAAGAGACTGGTCGTATTACTATGTCTAACTTGATAAAAGAATTTACAAGAAAATTATCTAAAGGTGACATGAGGTTCAAAGAAAATCGTTTGAAGGATAACAAATTGAAGACTTATTGGGATAATTTTGATATGTTTATAAATTTATCTGATGATTTATTGGTTGGTCCTAGTTTTTCAGAATCTAAGCAGTTTTCTTTAACATTTAATGGTTCAAAAAACTCTTTAGGTACTGTTAGACTTTTTATTTTATTATTTAGCTCTTTAAGGGTAGTTGAGTATTTTAAATTGCCATAGGTTTTATGAGACACGGTTTTTATAAGGATTTTAAACGAAGAAGAAAATTTTGTAGAACGGAGGCTATTAATGTATTATTAAAAAGTGTTTGTTTAAATGATAATCTTGAAAGACTTCCTAGATCTAAGTTTTATAATTACATATCCTCGAGGCTTTATCGTTCTAGCTTTGTTAAAATGAGAAATTTTTGTGTGTTAACTAGCAATTCTAGAAGCGTAAACAAAACCTTTAAACTTAACAGAATCGTTTTACGAGGCGCTTTTTTACGTGGGTTAATTTATTCGGTTAGAAAAAGTATTTGGTAATTTGTTCGTTGATTAAATAAAAAAAATAATATGAAACATTTAGTAGATATGCTTAATAGAATAAAGGTTAGTTGTTTGGCCAGGAATTTAAATGTTAAGGTAACTAAAACAAAGTTATGCTTAAAAGTACTAAACATTTTGTTGGATTATGGTTACATAAACGGTTTTACTTATGCAAGTGAGTCTGAGATTCTTGTTTTATTAAAATATCCAAATAGTATACCTATAATGTTGGATCTATTTGTTGTTAGTACACCAACTCGTCAAGTTTATATGAGTTATCGCAGTATTTTAAAGTATAAGAGGAATCAGTTTTTACTTATTTCAACAAAGCTTGGAGTTCTAGAAAGATCTGAAGTTTTAAAAAGAAAAGTAGGCGGTGTAGTTCTTTTTTCAATAAGATAATGTCTTCAAGAAGTATAGTAAATTTTAGTAATTTTAATAATTTTTTTATTTTTTTAGATTCGTTAAATCAATTTTATGGTACCTTTTCTTTCGTTTTTAGTTTTGAAGATAAAAATAAGGCTAAGTCAAGAAATATTACAAAAATTTTTTATTTCTCATCCTTTAATGTTGCGAGTTTGGGTAATTTAAATTTTTTAATTAATTCAACTGTTTTGAATAGTTTGAGAAATTTTATTGTTAATTTTTTTGTTGGTTTTTTTTTTAAATATATAGTTAGGTTTGAAATAGTTGGTTATCATTATATTATTAGATTTTCTAAGTTTAACAATATAATGAAATTAAAATTAGGTTTCAAATATCGTGTAAATTTACGATTTCCATCAACCATACGTTTTATTAATGAAAAGAGAAAATTTGTCTTATTGGGGGAAGATTTTTTTGTATTGAAGGAGATATCAACTTATATACGGAATTTAAGAAATTTATATCCATATAAGAGAAAGGGTATTGTTTTTAATATCGAAAATCTTAAATTAAAGGTTGGTAAAAAGGCTAAGTTGCGATGAGATCTATTAAGCATACAAAAAATATAAAAAAGGATTTAAAGAAAAATAAAAAGCGATTTTTTAAAAACAAAACAAAACGAATTAACTTAAACTCAATTTTTAATGATTTTGGCGTTGGTAAGTCTAAGAAAATGTTTATTGCAAGATTTTTAGGCATACCAATTAAAAATTTGTTTTATTACAATAATTTGTTAAGTGATAACATAAAAAAAAAAATAAAAAATTATACTACCGAGAAGTTTATTTTTGGAAATTTCTTGAAAAAGATTTTATTTTATCAGATGTTTAACTCTTTGACCTTGAAAGACTTTCGCAGTTTTCGGTTTTTGAATAAATTACCTTGTAACGGTCAGCGGACAAAAACTAATGCAAAAACATCCAAAAGGAGAAAGCTTGAGGAAAGTTTGGTTAATAGTATAAATTTTAGAAAATTCTATATAAAAAAAAAAAAAAGGAAATGAAAAAAAGCATTCGTTTGTTAAAAAAAAATAAATTAAATTTTAAAACATATTTAAATTATAAGCAATCCGCTAGTCTTTTCTACATTCACTATGACCTTATAAAAAAAATGATTAAATTTGATTTGAACTACTTATCTAAGAGTAAAGAAAGGTTTTTCAAAAGGATGAATAGGGGGTTAACAAAAACGATGGAAAAACGACCCGTTTTTAAACCTATTCTTTATTTTATTGATAAGTTACTAAGTGCGGGTTTAAGAATTACTAGAGGTAAGTTTGCTTATTTAAAAATAAAAGATAGAAAGACTCGATTACTGTCAAGACGGGGTTCTATTAGGTATCGAAAAAAGGACTATAAAACTTTTGAAGGTAAAAAGTTTTTTAAACTTTTTTTTAAAAAATACTATAGTTTTTTTTATTTAAATAAGAAAAACTATAGTCTTGACCGAAAAGACTTATTTTTTATTGATAAAACTAAATTTCGAGAGATGTTTATTAGATTGAAGTATTTTTTTTTTTCTAAAAAAAAAATAATTAGAAAAAAATATGATGTAAAGTCTCGTGTTGGTACAAAAACTAACTTTTTTAATGAATTGTATTTTTTGCGAAATTTTGCTACTAAACAGTCAGACAAATTTATCTTTTCCCGTTCAATTTATATACACATTTTGGATCATTTAAAGTATATTGAATTACAAAGACGAAAATCAAAAAGTTATAAAAATAAATTGAAATTTGGTGGGTCTAATCAATCGTTAGAGAATAAGTGGTTTAGAAGATTTTTGTACTCAACGAGAAGATTTTATCGTTTTAAAAATAAATTTTGTTATTTTTATAATAAATTAGTGAGAAAGGATTTAGCGCAAAATTTAAGATTTAATAATCTATATTATCACTTCTTAATAAAGAGCTTATCATTTTTAAATAGTAACTTCTTTAGTTATAGAAAAATTATTTCTTCAAAAAAAATATTTTTAAAGTTTTTAGATATTTCGAAAATTAAATTATTTAAAAACGGTAAGAAACGAAAAATTACATTAAGGTATAACATTTATGTTAAAATAAAGCGAGGAGATCCATATGTTTATTTGGTTTTACCAAGACTAAACAAACTTATAGCTAAATTTCCTATAAGTTTATTAAAAAAAAAAAAAAAGAAACGCAAGAATAAATATTTTAATGTTTTAAGAATTTTAAAAATATTTATTTCATTTTTAAAATTCTTAAGAAGAAAAATAAATAAATTTTTGTACAAACCTAAGATTATATATAAATTATTTTTACTTACTTCATTGAATGACCCGGTTATGAAGTTTTTTTTAAAAATATTTTTTCGAAGGATTAAAAAGTACAGTAAGAGGCGTATCAGGAGAAGTAAGTTTTGGAGAAAAAAACGCACTCATATTCTTAAGTTAAATTATGATAATCGTTGGCGTCGCCGCAAAGCTATTAGGATATTTAGAAGAGAACGATCAAGAAAAAAAAGACGTATACTACGCTTTAAAAGGAAATTAAAAAAAAGACAAGTTTCCCTTAAGAAGGTTAAAAAAGTTTTAAAATTTTTTATTTTGAAAATGAGAGTTAGAAAAAAAAAAAAATTTATAGTTTTTAAGGATTTAAACAGGAAAATTAAGAGATTATTCAGACGACATGCAGCTAAAGACAAAAAAAAACTTAAAATTAAAAGAATTGTTAAAAGAAAAAATAAATCTAATCAATATACTAATAAAAAAAAAAAATATAAAA
>Ga0209611_10000574_pt1 | contig 56437 bp, 33 predicted proteins | sample S1TSphgellanicum_3_FD_187693 | JGI IMG/M metagenome (GOLD analysis project Ga0209611, IMG submission 187693) | Host-associated microbial communities from peat moss isolated from Minnesota, USA - S1T2_Fc - Sphagnum magellanicum MG (SPAdes) (version 2) | ecosystem: Host-associated > Plants > Peat...
ATTAGACGAATCAACATTTTTCTATTCCCAATAAACAAACATCAAAAACAAAATCTCATAACCCTAAACCCAAACCATCAAACAAAAAATCTCAAAAAACTATTGTTGAAAATTATGTTTTCAAAAACCTCCTTGCTATAATCAAAATGTCTTCCTATTGCGAGAATCTTCAGTGCAAACATTGAGAGTCAATTCATCTTTGATAAAATTGAATAAAGGAGAAAACAAAAAGCCAACTATTAAAAATGTCAACAAAGACCTAGGTTTTTTCTAGCAAGGTTGAGTTCAAAGCTTTCTCATAATGCCCCCTTTCTTCAAGGTTTTGAACAAAAAACTTGGGGTGTTGAAAACCCATGATTTTTTTTGATTCATTTAGATCTCCAAACGTCCAAAACAAAAAATCCTTTTAGGTCCCCTTCTTTTCTTGAATTGGAAGCCAAGTGTAAACACCTTTAGTTATCTAAGATTAAAAGAACAATCTCAAACCTTGGTGGTTTTAAGTGTCTTTTTCACAGATGAGAGAACTAATGTGACGAACACCCAAGTTTTTTTGTAAAGAAAACAAAATCCCGGGCCTTCATTGCCCACATGTATATTTCATGAACAAGAGGAGTTGACGACAATGGAGGCATTTGAAGCACCAAAAAACAAACTTCGGCCTTTCATGGCTTAGGTGTCTTTTTCATGGAAGAGAAGAGTCATGTAGTTAGCACCCGAACTTGTTGTAAAGAACATTAAAAAATTCAAGCCTTCTTGGACTTGGGTGTTTCTTTCATAGAAAACAAAAAAAACTTGGGCTTTCTTAGACCTAAGCCAAGTGTTTTTCTCATGGATGAGAAAAGTTGGGTGATGAATGTTTGAACGTTCTTCAACAAAAAAAATAAATCTTGGGCATTCATGGTTGGGCTTTTCTTTCATGGATGAAAGGAGAAAACTTGGGCCTTCATGGCTCGGGTTTCTCTTTCACAGATGAGAAAATTTGAATGACCACTACCCAAACTTGTTGCAACAAAGAAAAAAAACCTGAGCCTTTTTGGACTTGGGTGTTTATTTCATAGATGAGAAAAGTTGGGTGACCATTGCTAAGTTTGTTGCAATAAAAAGAAAACCTAGGCTTTTTTGGACTTGTGTGTTTTTCTCACGGAAAAGAAAAGCTAGGCAACCATTGCCCAAACTTGTTCTAACAAAAAAAAATGTAAGCCTTCTTGGACTTTAGTGTTTCTCTCATGGATGAAAAAAATTGGGCAACCATCCCCCAAGCTTGCCATAATAGAAAGAAAAAATTGGGCCTTCTTGGACTTGGGTGACTTTCTCATGAATGAAAAAAACCAAATGACCATTAATTGAGCTTGATGCAACAAAGAAAAAAACCCAGGCCTTCTTGGATTTGGGTTTCTTTTTCATGGACAAGAAAAGCTAGGCAACCATTGCCCAAGTTTGTTGCAGTCAACAATGAAAAATCTAGGATTTGCAACCCCCAAATGTTCTTCAATTTAAAATTAAAAAGTTGGGGGTCAAATGTCCTTGGTTCTTGAAGTTTTCAAGTTAACTTGAAGCATTCAAGAAGTTCTCCTTCGAGGAAAAAAACAATTCTACAAACTTGAGAGTATAAAAAAAAGAAAGAAAATTGAATCTTACTTCTTCATTGGTGTGTGTTTGTGTTAGGAAGCCTTCCTTTTACAAAATGTACAATACAATCATTTATAACATCACAAAACCTTAAAATGAGACAATTTTCGGAAGATTTACATAATAGAATCCTTTAAAAAGCTTTTTCCCAAATTATCATTATGAAAAATCATGTCCTTTGCAACTTGTCCTATGCAACTAAAAAATGTCTTTTATAACTAGTTTGAGTTGCAAATTAGTTCTAAGGGACATTTTTTTGTTGCATAAGACAAGTTGCAAAGGACATGATTTTTCATAATGTGTTTTTTTTATGCCACTTCTATGGATGAAATGACATCAAATGTTCTTTTCTTGGTTTCCCAACTTCATGCATAATATGGACAACACTTATTTAAAAAAGAAAAATTTGTGACCAAAAACAATTTTGAACGCTCATATTCAAATGCAAGTATGAGTATTTCACACGTGTCTCCATGCTAGCAAGCTTCTTCAATTCTATAATGGTAGAAAGTCTTCTTCTTTTCCCAATGGCTTTTTCGCGTTGCCTCTCCTTGGGATTGGTCCACATGAAGCTGTTCTTCTTCCTTTTGAAGTTGCTCCTCTTCCTTTTTAGTGTTTTTCACCTTTCCTTCACATTTCTCTCATTCTGCATCTGCTTTCAATTTTATATTTGAAATTATTCATTAATAACAACCTTATATGAGTTCATCTTTGCATTCAATATCCGTGAGAATAAGGCATTTTTAGGGTTTTAAGTCTTTAAGTGTTGGTGTGGTCGAGTGGCAAAAAAACCTACAACCTATTTATTGTTGATGACTCTATTAGTAACTCACTTTTTAGTGCCATTGTGAATTACAAAGATTGTTCGCTTTTAGGTTTCACCATTAAAATCTGTAATGTTTGATCACCGTAAGAATGACAATTGCCATCATTTAGTTCACTTAATCTTGATGCTACGCAATACTATATATATATATCCAAATCGGTTTCAATTTTCTAAATATTGATACAATAATCTCAACCAAATTTATTTATTAAAAAGATATAAAAATCAAATTGTATTAAACATCGGCTAATAAAATATATTTTGGGTCAAGATGGTTTTCTCACTTCCCAATATCAAACAGGATCCCAATCTTTATCTAAACATATGAAATCAAAATGTTTTTCTATAAATTGTGACTTCAATGTTCTCTTGAAAAGCATGTTTTCTTTTCATATGTACCTGCTTAATTAGATTTGGTAACCTCAATGAAATGTACTCCATCACGCAATGAAATGTTATTATGAAAAAACTAATTAATTAACACATTATACTTAAGATGCAAAGAAATCCAAAATTACACAATTTGAAAATATGATATCGGACCCGGATATTTAAATTGGGAAAAAAAAACATTCAATTTAAATAAATAAAATCGGCCAGATATCTTTATCTGACGGATATCACAAAAAACGATATCCACCCAACACTGGTAATTACCATCCACAAACAACTCATTGTTGATTTAGATCTTGTGACAATAAATACATCTTCTATGTCAATAGAACTAAGGTTTCAGACCCTTAGCTTTTGATTACAGTGGCTCATGTCTTACCAGCTTTGCTCCTTATGCCAACTTCAAACCAGCAACAATAGTCAAAGTGCGAAATGTTCCGTGAAGTTCACAAAACTAGATGTTTGTCAGCTAACAAGCAATAACACTTACATTGCAAACGTTCCGTGAAGACTTCCCAGAAGATGACCTCAAAGTCAGTCAGTCAGTCATGAGTTGTTCTCAGTAGCACCTTGTGAACATTTCAAAATGTGGGACCAAATGAAAACAACATCAGTCTCTGCTCTCCTTCCCTGACGACAAACAGCCCACAGGGCCAACAAAGACTCTCCTGCCAAATTCTCAAGTCAGCTGAAATTTGCACTGAAAAAAACAGACGTAAATTAACATATACTATATAATACAAATACACACACAAACACATTTGTGTGCTTGTACAGATTAATATTGATGGACACAATTGCACTTGGATGCAATCTGCAGACTTCCTACCTAGACATTGATATGTAGGAGAATTACATATGTAACAAAAAAAACCATTGGGTGCTCGAATGTTCAAAACACTTGAGAGAGGGAGAGCTGTGTGTGTGTGTTTTTGTGGCAAAATTTGCACCGTGACAATAAGAAAAAATCCAGCATAAAGGCTACAAAATGAATTTTTTTAATATGCCAAAGTTGCCATATTTAGGCAGTAAACTCCAAGAGGTTCGCCCCCAAAACAAAGCAGGATTCTAAAAAAAATTCTGCTAAACCTATCTGACCTCTACCCAAATTTGGCTCATTCCTCTTGTGGATATCTGGGGAGTCCACCCTGCAATTGTCCTGGGTGCAGGTTGGTTGTTCAACACACAGATTAAGTAACCTAGATTTTGTATAGATCTGGAAACTATTACTACTACTACTACTACTACTACTACTACTGCTAGTACTAATACTAGTAGTATACAGTGTAATCTACTGTGTCAACCTATTGCAGTTTGCACATTTTTTTACAGGAGCTAATTGCAGGCACAATGCGCTTTGAATCTCTCCAACTGGAAATGGAAAATTCAACATGAGTGTTAACTTTGGTTTTTGCAGAATCGATTTAACAAAGTTGGCTTGAAAAACTCAAGTTCAGACTCAGAAAATGAGATCACTAGATGCACGCCAAGGAGGAGGCAACTAGAGTGGGATGTGTTGTTGACACATTTGATCTGGTAGTTGATCCATGACTTGCAGTGTACTAATATATCATTCAAGGCCCTTTAAACTTCCACTACGCATGCCAATTGTGGTACTCCAAGAAAGCCTTTGTGCCCCATAATTTCTTCCCATGCAGTGCATAATGACTGGGTGCAGCTGGATAATCTTCTGCTGGCAGAAATCTCGTTATTCACCATCTCCACCTGCTGCTGCTGCTGCTGGTTCTGAGCTACAGCTGCAGTTGTTGGAGCTTTGTATATAAAAGTTTTGAATGCACCTTGATCCTTGCTATCTTTTGATGAGCATCCAGTAAGAACAACAAGACAGTCGTTGACAGAGAGAAGAGTGGTGTGATCCACAGTGTAGAGTGCTCCGGACAGTACTGCAAAGACGCCATCATGAGCTGAGGAATTCGTGCAGGACAGAGTGTTGTCGGACACCGCCATAGCACCCCACATTTCTTCGATTCTCGTCCAGGAATTTTTTTCGGGATCGTACACGTCAGAGCTCTTCACAAACTGGCCTTGAGAATGAGTAGAGTAACCGCTGATGACGTAAAACTTCCCATTCAGAGCTACGCCTGTGGACTCGTCTCTCTCTTGGCTCATCCTAGGAAGAGTTCTCCACTCGTTCTTTTCCAGACTGTAAACCTCTGCAGTCGCGAGACCTGATTTCTTGTTGTCGTGTCCACCTGCTACGAAGACGTGATTGTTGAGAGCTCCACAAGCGAAAGAAGATCTGGTGCTCGGCATGTCTGCTCCTCTGTGCCACGATTGTGAAGTGAAATTGTAAACGTAGACGGATCTCAGAGTCTCCCAAGTTGCGGGATCCCATCCTCCCAGGACCACCAAATCTCTATTCGCGGCTACTAGGCGGCAAAAGAGAGGAAGACCGTGAGGATATTGAGGAATGTGAGGAAGACGCTCCCATGTTCTTTGCCGCGTGTCGAACACACTGACGCCAAAGATGGGCTGAGCAGCCGTTGCCAGAGTACGACTCTGTGTCACTGCTGCCGAGGGACAAGAAGCAGCTGCTGTTCCTCCTCCTGGAGAAGCTACTGCTGCACTAGTCGTCTTCTGGTTTTGTTGCAGAGCTTGAACCGTGCACACAAATTGCATTGTCGTCCCTTCCCGCTTGCGCTCCTCGTAATACTGCGGGCTATTCACAAGCTGACGCCACTTACGCGACACCCGTTGCAGCTGCGCGTGAGCTTGCACAGGAATCCGCAGCAAGCACTGGAGTGCAACGTCATTTGGAAGACCTGGAATCAGCTCCTCCTGATCACCAACTTGTTCATACACCATCAATTCTTTCCTCTGTTTCTTGTATCTCACAATCTCACAACCCATGGTCCGCTGTTCTCTAGCCATCTCGCTAATTTCTTAAGACAGGAAATCTAATTACGCAAGAGATCAATTACGAAATCATAAGGCGAGTTTAACCGCAACAATAGACACAGCAAAATTATTTCCGAAGTACCGCCGGCTCTCAAAAATCTCCACTGCTGCAACCCAAGTCCAGAAGATTGATTGATTGCAAGACTAGAAACTGGGCTAGACATAAGAATTCTTGATATTCCCAGCTGCAGAACTCTAGAAACACCCACAAGTTTATATTCAGAATCATGCAGCAAGAGCAAGTGCTCAAGATCTTCAAACACACCCAAAACTTACTTTCTACAAAACAATTTGCTCAAAATTCTTAAACTTGCAGTTCACGGAACAATAATTTATCAGTTTTGTACATGCAACTAGAAAGTACTCCATGTTAGGGCTTGGCTAGTACTTGTAGTAAAGCTGCTTCTGGAGAGGTAAGCACTATTTGTGCAGTACTTGAGCTAGCTCTGTCAACCCTTATTATTGTGTGATCCTTGAGGTGGAAACCACCTGCAGACCATGGTTTTTAAAATTTTACTTCTTTAAATATTTAAAATTGTAACAAAATTTTACAATTTTTTTTTATGTAGCTGACATGGCCATAGAAACCACCTGAAGGAGGGCTTTAAAAAAATAAAAATAAAAAATAGTTTAATTATTTTTGTGATGTAGCTGAAGGCCGATTGTCTATAAGATGATTTAGCCAGATTTGGTTCATACTAGATATGAAAGTAGAAAAAAAACAGAATCGTTTTATATTCTTGACTACCTACCTATTGGAACTTATCATAAAAATCTGATGATTTGGATTTCATTTTTTCTTCAAAATCTGGTGAATTTGGGTCATTTGTTTTCTGTGAAATATCCTTTGTATAGGTGGAAATCATTTTTTTTGCAGGTTGAAATTTCGCCCAGCAAAAAAAACACTGCAACTCCTACTCATGAGGGCAGTACAGCGGGAAAAAAAATGTGGAAAAAAACAAAGTTTGGCGGGGATTTAGGAAGGTGATGGCTTCAAGAGTGGAGAAAGCGCAGAGAAATTGGAAGACCATAGGGTCCTCTCCTCCCAACCCCACAAGCTCTAGAAGGCTGTGACAACAGGCAACAAAGAAACAAGACAAACAAACCATGCGAATGGTTGATTTGCTATGACCAGCTCTAAACTTCCAGACAGAAAAGACTGGCGAGTCAGTCAGTCTACGTCTCTTTCTGTGACCTTCCAATGAATTCACACAAAGTCTCGTCACCGTCTCTCAACAATGTCTCTGCAGCCTCTAACCAACCCAATTAGCTTTTCAGCGGGTCCCATCCGGACCACAAATTTCTAGAGCGTGTTTTTTTTTTCCTTGGTACATGGGAATCTAGTGTGTTTTATTTTGTCTTCATAACGAGTTATCGGTAAAGTAAGGAAAACACAGCACCAGAACCGTGAGTTTGGTCTCATACACCGGGTGAGTTCAAAAAAAACCTGCGAAAAAGTACATTAGTATTCTGAGGGGAGAGGGTAAACTGAGAAAACCATCAATTTTGGTGGTAAACTGAGTTTCATCCTGTCTTTCTTTTCTCCTGAGCGCCTTGATTGCTGCTACATATATTTTCACCGACCCTACCTGTACAACTAGTCTAATTAGTCTTGAACCTTGTGCATTAAATGCTGAGATTTAATAAAATTTCCTTACTTTGCGGATACCATTGAAAGAGGGGATAGAGGCTGAAAGGAGGCTGAAAGACAGGGTGAAGACAGGGTTACTTTACTGTTAAGTCTAACGTCCAAACTAGTGCGGGCAAGTTCTTGGATCTCAGCACCTTAAGGTCGAGGATATAGGTTAGGTTCTAGAGTCTTCAAATCAGAGGTTCCAAGTTTTGTTGGAACCATCATTGTTAGAGAGCATTTTTTATTTTCCTTTGTGAATATGACCAGACTTGGAGGCTTTAAAAATTTAATGACCCAATCTCAAGGTTGGACCAATGATTTCATAAAAAAATAAAAGAGTTAGAATTGTGATTGAAAATTCCTTTTGAAATTGAGAATCGGACAAAACCAGTTCAAACATATGTTGAGTGATTCTTTACTTTTATGAATACCCACTAATTTTGATTCTAAAAAATAATTTAAAACAGTTTGAGTTTCACACATAAAAGGAACCCTTAATCTAGTTCTGTGTGAGGTTTTTTTCTCTTTTTTTTTCTAAATATTCTAGTTTTCATAATCAGACATAGTTCTGGGTAACCTAGGCTAAAACTAACTAAAACTAACAATTAATTGTCAATTAAACTCCAATTAGCCATCGATTTGATTCTATTTAAATCCTTTTTTTTTTCAAAATTCCTCGACCCCTGATAAAAATGCATTAGGATTTTTGTTGTTTTTGATAGTCCTTAACAATTTGGAATGTGAAATTAGAAGACACATTTGCTGTTTTAGAGTACACTCAACAGAAAAGTGTTCACATATTTTATTTGCATAACACATAATAACATTGTTTAATCAACATTTGCAAAAACAAGGTCTATATACAATTTAATTCAAGGTCTGATTCTTTCAATGCCAACTTGGAAAAGGCACACAATGATGAAGATGATTACTGATGTTTACCTCCCGCAACACCTACATTCATGAATACCAAAATATTTAAAACCTTGGGAATATATAAACCCTCACTCTGAAAGCATTACTGAGCCTAAAAATTGATGTGATTTTTTATTAAATTTTTTTTTTCATGATACTTGATACAATGGGTATCCACATGCTATCATAGGGGATCATCTAAAGTCTAGACCAGTGTTGTGCGGGTATTGATTTTTAAGAGAATATATGATCCTAGGTATTCTATATTTTATGTTTGGGTAATGTTTTGAGTTGTTTTTTTTTAAATTCAGAATCTCTGGGTAGGATTTAATTTGTTTTTTTCAACTCATAGCAGTTATCAGGTATAGAGTTTAAGATTCTGGGTATAGTTAAGATTTAAGATTATGATTTCAACAGAAATTATGCACCAAAAAAATAGAAACTCAGACAAACAAAATTCGAAGCTCTCAACTTATAAACGAAGAGAAAACTCAAATTCAAAATGATGGGAGAAACCTTAAACCTCAATAATACTTGTCTAAGACACTGAAGCATGAGTAGTTGGCTGACTTGATGATTCCCTCCATCCAAAACAAGTAAGAAGACAGTTTCAAGTTTTACTTTGGTTCTACCATGATGAACACTTCACAAGTCTATATTGACAAATTCTTAATATTTAGGTCCAGTCAGGTTCAATTCTTAATTCTGGAATAAAAATTGTCAATTTTAACGCTTGGATTTGGGTACCTGCACAACCCTGGTTCTTACAGGGAATTGGTACAAGTGCTCTTTTTCTTGGAACTGTGGAGAGAGACATGGAATTTATAAACGACTAGTGGTAACCCGTGCCTGCAAGGCACGACACGGCACTGAAGCAGCGATGACCCCTGAAATCCTAAAGCTCAACGACATTCTGTCATTTCAGAAAGTCATGACTATGGGAAATTGGAAAAATATAAAGAATCGCCGGTTCCATATTTTAGTTCATTGATTTTTTGAGAACCGTGAGAACGAATGATAAGAACCACTCTTCTAATAACCCACTAATGGTGGTTGGTTCCAGTGTTGGTTCCGGTTCTTTGAATTTTCTTCCCCATAAAAAGAATCACCGGTTTCGATTCTTTCAAAAGAAGAACCAAAGGTTTTACGAAAAAATCGATAAAAAAGCGCACTGGTTCTTAGACTTTCTTTTTTTTTCTTGAAAATTTGGGAACCGTGGTTATATAGCCACACCGATTGTTTGAAATTTTTAAAAAGCGGCCGCTAGGTGAGTGGTGCATACTCGGTATGATAACTAGAGGGCATCTTTCATTCATTCATTCATAGAAGCGCCTCACAGTGATGGGAAAGCATGCGTTCATGCCCTATTGGGTACGATGGAAACGTACTTTCTTTTCCTACGTGGCAGAACGGGCCATTCCAAGATGCTAAACACCGATTTCCATCGGACCCGTGCTGGCCCACCGTCACAGACTGACTGAGAGATAGACTTGCTGAATTAATATATTAGATTACTTGCTACAGTGCAAACACCAAATTTCTTGATTCTATCTTTGCTTCTTACATAATTGTCCACACACTCTCTCCCTTTAGACTGTTTCTTTCTTGGGAATTTCTTGAGTTTCTTTTTCTCCTTGGTACCCCTCCAGAAAGTGGACTTCCAGAAGTAAAGAATTGAAACTTTAGTAAAGTGTACTTTTAAGTGTAGGGTAATGCTCAAGGGCTGGGCCATTCCCTAAATAATAGGCCCAAAGGTCTGAGGCTGAGGGCTTGTTATTTTTTTGGGAAGACCCCAGGCCAAAGGGGGTTGTACGATGTAAAATGGAACGCATTTTTACTTTTAAAAACATGATAACCAGGTGATACCCGTTAGATATCGTGGTTACAAATTTTTAAAAAATGTAATGCAGACATTTCAAAAAGTGAAACGCCCATCTCTGCCAGCATTTTGCTTCTTGAAATGCTCGCTTGCTCCTGACAGCTTATTACTGAATACAAGGCACCCTCCATTTTCACTACCACAAATGCAAAGTGTTTTAAGAGATATATATATAGAAAATGAATCTGGCAAGGGGGGTGGGTCTGAGTCCTGGAAGATCCCCCACCAACCACTCAAAGTGCCGCCTTCCAAAGCTATAGAAGATACTTCTTTTAATCTCTATCTTTCTCAAATTTTCTTTTATATATTTCCTTTTCTCTGGCTCAGCAAACGAAGGATCTCTCGCATTTGGACGCACTAAGAGCAAAGTAAAAAGTTGTACGGGAGGTTCCCGTACGAGTGGGCTGTTCTCCTAAGGGAAGGCAACTGGAGGTTTTGAATTTGATTCTGGGGAGGGAAATTCAGAAAACCAACCCCTTTTCCAGTAAACTGAGTTTCATCTTTAGTTTTTCCTGCGCGCCTCCACTGATGCTACCCATATATTTTCACTGTTCCGACCTGTACAACTGATATAATTACTCTCGAACCTTGTGCATTAAATGCTTTCGTACTGAGATTTAATCAAATTTCCTTACTTTGCGGACACCACTGAAAGAGGGATAATGGGTAAAAGGAGGCTGAAAAACAGGGTAAAGGTAGGGTTACTTTATCGACAACTCGACTATATGGGTTATTTGGTTGATCCTCTTCTTGACGTGGTCTAAGCGATAGACTTTTAAGGTCAGTTTCCATGTGGTCTTTCATTCAGATCCGGATTGTTTTGATGAGATGACGTTTGATCCTAAACGTCATAGGGGACGTTTAGCCCTAAACGTCAGGGTGGGCCAATTTGGTCTAAATGTCAGAGGGGACGTCAGAGGTGATTGGTACATCTGGTTTGTTATTACTAGTGGTCCACCTATTAGCAATCTCGGTTTTAGTTTTATGAGTGGGGTTGGAAAAAAGTAAGTAACTAAACTTAGATGTGAGAAATAATTTTGCAGGGTCACATATTGAAGACCATGGTTAGGATGCTCTAAGAGCATCGCAGTGGTGCTCGGTATGTGATCTGCACAGTAAAATTGGATGAAGAAAATCCATCGTCTGCCGTGTTTGGCTCAGGAAAATGGTTTTGGCTCGTATAATTGTGCACATTGCCATGGCTTGTGAAAGGCGCAGAAGCCCTGTGCACATGCAAAAAAGAGTGTAATAAATATGATCTAACTGCCACTCATTGTTTTTGATTAGCCCATCATAATGATTCGTCCAGGTGGTTTGCTATTAGTAGTCCCTCACCTATTTGCTGTCCCAGTTTCAGTTTGATGGTTGGGGTTGCAAAAGAGTACATAACTAAACTTGAATGTGAAGAATATTTTCGCAGGGTCACATACTGAACACCGCTGGAGATGCTCTAAGAACATCTGGAGGCTATAGGGCAAGATGCTGTTCCAAGTGATAAAATAAATAAATTAATAAAGGATAAGAGGTTTTATCACATATCTCATGCTCCCATGATCAGATGACAAGTGGAACTTCCAGAACCAAAAACCAAAAATGGAACCAGCAGATGATCAACTTTCTCACCTAAGAAAAAGCCTAAAAAATAACTTGGAAATGACACCTTAACAGCTTAATTTACAGTTTAGGGACACTTAAACACACGTGAAACACTGAGTCACAAAAATGAAATTCGAACAAGATCTCCATTGCAATAAAACTTGACATTCTAGAAAGGGGCTACAAACAGGATCAAAGAAACCTTTGGATAGCCTTCCTTACCTGTTGACTTATTATTGGCCCTAAACTTCTTAAGGGTACACATGTGTATTATGTTGCAGGTGCTAAGGAGAAACACACTCCCACCACCCTAAAGCCTTGGGAAGGAAGAAAAAGTAAAGGACATTGTGTATACCACACTTTCCATGCAAAGAAGAGTACTAAAAGACATCACATAATTTGAGCACATGAAGCTTCCAATACTCCCTGGCAAGGGCACATTCCCAATGTTCTTAGGCAAGCCTTCAAATGTTCTTTCATATATATATTATTGTAACGGTGTGGGTAACACAGAATGTTCTTGACAAATTATTAAGACAGACAGTTGTGCCTCTGGTGGTCCTTTTGTTGGATGACTTGCTGACTGAGCTTTGACTGAGCTCAATTATGCTCTTTGAACATGTGCTAGGAAGCAAAATCTCATACCTAGTCTTCACCAGTCATTTGTCTTTTGGTAAAAATTTGTCAATAGGTGACACTAATTCCCTTTTCTTTTGACAAAAGTTCCTTTTTTCACTAAAAAAATCACCAAATTTCGCCCAAACGTTTTTTTTGGGAGGGGGGGGGGGGAGAGCTCTAGGTTATTGTTTTAATGGTCCTCCACAAAAGTGTTGCCAATTAAGTTGAAATCTGGGTATCAACATTGGACCCTATTGAACTTTCCATTTGAGTTGTCATTGTCCTTGTTTGTATGTGCACATTTTTCAGCTTTGAAATGAAAGGTGCAATTGTCTTTCTAACTTCCTTGCGATTGTTTGGCCTACTCTGATGTGGTTGATTGGCATATTTTATTATTATTCTCACAATGGTGTCTTCTCCCCCCTCATGGTGGTGTAGTTAGTCATAAAGAGATTAGGGTGTACCTTCGTCAATTCTTAATATGCGATTGGGAAGGGCTTCAAGCAAAGCATGTTCTTAAGGCACAAGCCCTTGCAACGGCTCTCTTTTTAATTCATGCCCCCTTGACGGACACCCCATCTCAAGGAACCCCACTAGCTTTGGTCATGCCCCCACCACATCGTCTTGAACAAAGTCTTGCCTTAAGACATGTTGAAGAATGTGCATGAGCTACGAAGGCTCTTACCCCCTTCACCCTGACCCCATCCTCTTCTGAGCCATTATTGTTTTGTAAGCATTTCACCCATCAAATTTGTCCTCACCTTCCCAAGACTCCTTGTTGAATTTCCAACCTAAATCACACTTGGAATTTTCATTGGATTCTTTTAAATCAACCTTCATTTAGTTGCCACATCTTTTAGTTTGTGGTCCTTTAGGTATAGTTTTGAACACTTGCGAAACCTTTTTGACCTTGAAGATTCAACCAATGGCTTCCCACAACTTTTTTAATGAATTCCCATGTTGTTGCGAATCATATCTTAGGGTCCATTGCTTAGGTTACTAACATTGCCAAGCTTTTGATTTTGGCCAAGCCTTCCAAAAGCATTTAATCAATTGCAATGGATGAAGTATTGTACCAATTGGTGATTTTATGCATGTAATTTCGTGACATTTTTTCCATTCATTTGTTGCTTCATCAATCTAACGTGGCAGTCAAAGGGGGTGCAAAATAGTGGTTCATGGCATTCAAACTATGTTAAATGTCCATCCTGATTAGGTGATACTATAGGTGGATGTCGCAAATGCTTTCAACACCATTTTTAAGAATGCCATCTTTCAGTTTCTTCACACAGCAAGAAGCTAGTTGTTTTAACTTTTCCTTTTTGTTCAGTCCTTTTATGCCCAATAGGTTCCCCTTTTCTTCAACCACCATTCCATTTTGGGAGATTTGTTAATCATCCATTCTTTGGAAAGCATGCACTAAAGCAATTTGCTTGCCATACCTCTTTTTGTGGTAGCCCATTTTTGTGTGTTGCAATGTTCTGTGCAAGTTTTTTCATCTTGTATTTCCCTTCCCTTGTAGACGACATTCACATCATCGGCCTAACCTCTATTTTGTTTTTGACCATTTTGTCTTTTGGTTGGTTTTTAGGGGGTTCATGGTCCAACCCCACAAGTGTTTGGCTTAATTGCCTTCTAATTTGCGTCTTGGTTTCTATCCTTTTACCAAATTGTATTGCTCATCATATGGCATTAGGGTTTTGGGTGTCCCATTTGGGTCAGATTTTTTCTTTTATTTTTTTCTTATAGGATGTGTTAGACAAAAATGTTTGCCATGCACAAGCACTTCTGAAGCTAAAGGATGTCCAAGTTGGTTTTGAGATCCTCTCTTAGTGTTTTGCCCAAAGACCTTTTTATCTTATTTATTGTTTCCCTTTTTTATTAGTCTTTTAATGTTAATTCACTTCCTTTGACTCAACCTCATGTAGGCTTTTGTGAGACTTTTGAGTTGAAGTTCTTTGGATTGCCCGCATGCCTTCTATATGTGTGAACAAGTTTTTCTCCCCATCTTTCATGGGGGGCTCATTTTGTTTCCACAAAGTTTATTGCATTGACAACCTATCTAGGGCATTGGGCATTTATTGCACCTATCATCACTGCCAAATTCCTATCAAATCATCACCCATTTTTATTAGAGGTGATAAATGTCAATAATTCTAGTCCATTCCCCTTCTGAGCACATTTGAGGTTAGTGTGGGACATAATGACATGCATTCTTCCTTTCATGAAGTTTATTGAAAGGGGATCAAATTAATTTTTGAAAAGCATTTTAAACATATTGCACAACCATTCTTTCTCCACAATCATCTTTGACATGGCTTTTGATTCGCACCATGCACATTTAAAGTCTTGCATAGGTTCGAAGGCAAGTATTTGGCTTTTTGCTCACCCAATCATTCCATTTTTCCATTTAACCTATAATGTTTTCTCCTTTGTGTTGCACACCAAGTTGGGCCTCCCTCATTCTTTAGCTTTCAGGGTGATCAATTGGATTTGTAGGTAGCCCTTACATCTTGTAGGGACCCACCTTTTTTGTTGTTCCCATGGTGGGGAATGGATTGTATCCCACAATACGGTTCAAAATGCCTTTGCTTCCATTGTGAAAGACATAAGGTTTCATGTTTCATGTGAACAACCCATGTCCTTCCACCACCTTCCATTTAGTTTTATCATTATCAGGTTGATATTGTGTTATCAGCTAATGGCATTTGCACCTTGGTTGATGTGGTCATTGTCAATCCCACCCGAACAAATTTGGTTTCATCTCGTGGGATGGCCATGACAGTGGCAATTCAAGCAAAGACAAGACTTTACCATAATTGACACCCAACAAACACATTTCTTCCCCTTGCCATAGAAGTTTTCAAATGGTTACACCAACAAACAAATAACTTTATTCGCCAATGTGCCAACATGGTATGGTTAGCAAAGGGCCCTAAGGCCTCCCTTTGGTGATTTTATGTGCTTTCTATAGGTAGAGAATGTCAATAGCCCTGTAAAAAACATAGGTTGTTCTTGTTTTGAGATATGCCATCATTGTAAGTGAAAGTGTTTTTAGGTTTATTAAACTTTTAGGTTTCCCTTTCCTTTTCAAATATGCTTCTTACAACTTGTGAGCGTTTTAGAACACAATTTTTTTTCTTTTTGCCTTTCGTGACCCATTTGGGTTTTTGCGCTTCTAATTCAAACTTAAGTCCTCTTTCTTTGTTATTCATTTCCCCCTTTGTTGGGTGTTTTGTTTTATTAAAGTTGCCATGGTTTCATCAAAAAGACTTGTTTCAAGTTTACTTTTTGTTCTCCAAAATAACTTATAAAAGTTGGCCTCAAATTGACATTTTGAAATTATTATATATTATAATACCTTGGCGATTTCGACACAAGTCTATCAAAAAATTAATTAATTTTGAAATTTTCATTTCAACAAATAACATATTCTTGAATATTAAATATTTTCCTTCACAAAATTTTCTTTTGAGAAAAATAATTTTTTAAATTTTTAATGTTTTTAAAAATAACATAATTAGTGTGGAAGTTGTTAAGATATTATGGTAGTTTACTAATTATTATCTTGTAATAAGTTGTTATTATTACATTGAAGAGGTGAATCTCGAACAAAAATGTGAAAATGAGTCTTAGAAATTTTTTGACTAGTTAAATGTTAAAGCAAAAAATTGCTATGGAGGACCAAGAAAGACCAATAAAAAATTTAATGGACTACAAATGGGCAAGTAACAAATCTCATATACATATAAGACCACATTACTACAATAAACCAAAATTAGTCAACAGTCACCAACACACCACTTTGTGGCAAGGTCTCATGACTTAGTTTAGGATGAATAGGCAAAATGAACTAGCACCCATACTAATACCTTCACCTTGTTGATTGAAACATCTTGGTGATCAAATTAAACCCAAGAAATGTTAAATTTGGACTTAGAGATCTTGATTTGGTCTAAGCAAATGATATTTATAATATTTTTAAAAAATTAAATGAATTTTAGGGCTTTTACCATGCTACTAGTGTGGGTACTAGTTCATCCAAGGTTGGTAGGAACCAATGTTGGTCGATTATAATATTTTAGACTAGTTATAAAGTATGAATGGGTGTTAACAAAGTAAAGTTGACAAAAAAATGTAGTCTTTTCAAAATCCAATTAAAAAATGGAACAATTTTTTATATGGGCACAATAAAGTACATTCAAAATATTTTGAAGTAGAAACATAAAACCATAGGTCATTGTATTTAGTTTATTGGAAATTGAATACAAAGTTTGAACAACTTTGGTATCATAAAAGTAAATTATAAATACATTTGAAACTAATTGGGTCAAAATGGTGTTCAAACCTATTTCATATTAATAATTTGATATATTATGATTATAACATCCATAATTTGATAATACATAAGTATCTCTTAGGGCTCCACTAAGTTAAAATTGTTTAAAAATTAATATTTCATCTACATGTAGCCCATTTTGTAAGATTGGACATTTTGTACAAGTAGAAACATTTTTAAAATTTCTATTTAATCCTAGTTTCAATATGGGGTTTTTCAACATTTTAAAATGAAAGATTATCATCATGTTAATTATCGTACAAAAAAATTCTACTTTCAATACATTAAAAGAAATTCGTGGCTGCATGTAATTTTTTTGACACAAAGCTGTGAGTTGTCTACTTTATTTTGCTTGCACCTAATAAGGCATTTGGAAATTTCAAAAGGAGTATCAAATCCTTACAAAAATGATTATGCATTCAAGGAAATTTTTCATTCATTATAAGTTATGTATTTGTTAGTTTTCAAATTCCAGGCAATTTTTGGATATGCATAGAGATTACATATACCAAACTTCACATGTTAATTGTGTAAAAGGTCAAAGCATGGTTGGGGTACCAAAAAGGACTGTCTCTTTTTATATCTAATGGACCCCTTCATTTATACATGTTGTCACTTAATGGCACATTCATATTGAAAGTTTGATTTTCTTCATGGATAGATACATTACTAAGGTATTATTCTATGCACAACATATCAAATTTTAACGTTTCAGGATTCTTACCAAGTCTTAGAAAAATATTCAGGCCTTTGTTTTTTAAGAAAAATAAATTCAAAGATTCACAAGGAATGTCTAAACAAATTTTTATGGCTTAAGATTTTTACAAAAAACACTTTAAATAATAATGTACATCAAATGTATGAATGTGACAAAAACCAAATGCCCTATTGTAATGTAATTTTTTTCAAAAAGTGAAATTTCTAAGAATTTTGGGCCATTGATAGATAATGGCCCACATTGGATAAATTTTACTATTCTTAGTTTTATAAATGAAAAAAAAAGATATTCTAGATGCTTATATAAAATTTGGAACAAAATTATTTCATTTGACATGAGAAAAAAAAAGGAAATTAAAAGTATGTCATAGGAAAAATGAAAAAAGGTGAATTTGATAATCCTAGGAGTGAGCCCTTATGTTTCAAAGGGGGTACCCCAATCATGCTTGGACCCTAAAGACAAAAACATTCAAAATTTAAACATTCAAAATCAAATAGCTTGTGCAAGAATTGAACCTTAGTTCTATACATAACTCTACCCATTGCAACATGAGTTACTTGCAAAATAAACACCCAAAGAACCCCAAAACCTCAACCCCACACACCCAAAAGCTTGTAAAAAATTGATCAACAATGAAAACATACTGCCTAGAAGCCCAAGGATATATAAAAAAAACTTGTTGCAATTTGATTAGCAATGAAAACACAATGCTTAGAAGCCCAAGGATATATAAGAAGTTTGTTGCAATGTGATCAACAATAAAAACACACTACACAAAAGCCTAAGAACTTTTTAACATCAACATGGACCCAAAGAAATATTTTAAAACATTTCAAAAAAATTAGTTGGAAAAGAAGAAATTTTTTTGGTGAAGGTGACTTACTTTATCATTGTCAACCTTCAACCCTGCAAAATATTCAAACTTTTCAATCAATTCATAATTTTATTTAATTAAAGGAACTTCTAAAGCTTTAATATAATACTTAAAGTTTACATTTGGTTAGTGTTTTACCATGGTGATAAAAACATCAGAGCTATGAAGACACCAATAATATTAAACATTATTTTTTTTCAATTTAAAATTTAGAAATCCCAAGAATATGATTACAACAAAGCCAACATTTGGAAACTAACTCTCATGGATCCGTCATCAAACAAAAGGATTTATTCATTTACATAAAAGGGATATATAACCTCCAAAACAAAGATAATTCTCCAATAACAAGTTGTGTGAAGACCTTTCCATGGATGTTTCAACACCAAATATGTTAATGGATAATAGGGTTTAGTTGATCATGAATTGTTGGCAAAAAGGGTATGACATTTTGCACATCATATTCAATAGTGAGGTAGATTACATTTCCACACCCCACAAAGTGTTCCACAACTTATAAGGATTTGAAACTAGGATTTAACATCAAAGGTAGCATATTATGAACTTTAGGAGAATCAAAGGCTTTCACAAATCCCAAAAAAGGTTTGATCACTTGCATAACTTCTACCCACGTATTTCTACTCAAAAATTGGAATTCCACATCAAACTAATTAAATGTTTCACTCCCATTAGCAAGGGATTTGTTTCAACTTTCATAGCCACAATTAAGTTTATTGTAGTAAACAAAACATTTGATAATAGTTAATGACCTTTTGAAATAACAATTGCAAATTTCAAATTTGGCAACACATGCAAATTCTTGGTCTTTGCGACCATTACAAGAAGAACTCATTTCACAAAAGATGAACGAAAAGGAATCACAACATGGCGGCATTGGCACAATATTATTCTATGTAACCAAATATTTTCACATGAGGATGGAGGCTTATAACCTTTGCAAATATAAAACACAAGGTCTTTAAGAAACATTTGTTGTGCTTCATCACCATTATTGTAAAGGTCTGCTAACCTAAAATATACAATGATTGCGAACCTTGTTGGTTGAACCCTTTCTTTCCCTTGTTGTTAACTATGACTTATGTCAAGAATCTTAATCATAGATGTTTTTGTTAGTTTAATTTTTTGTTTGCAACTAAACAAAGATGTGTCACTTTCATAAGAGTAATACCATTTGTTTTGCTATATTTGATGACCTCCTCTTCAAAATGGAACTAAGTTAGTTTAAAATGTTATCAATTGCATGTGTAGACTTGTAAATATTCATTAGAGCATTTGTGGATTTTCAATATCAATAAGCAATTTGTCATTGATAACAAAAAGGCCCCAATCAATTGATGTCTTGCCATGTGGTAAATTCCATTGCTAAACTTGAACTTGTATAGTACAAGTTCAACATCATCATTTTTTGACAAGTTGCTACCACATTGTACATGTACATTTCAACATCTAACAAGCTATTAATTGGGTTCATGTTCACACCACAAGCTGTTTCATCCACTCCACCTACATTTTCAACAACAATCACCTTGTTTTTAAACATTGCAAAGATATCTTGAACAATAAGCCTTAATTGCAAAGACAAAACCATGAACACACACGAAAACACAAGAAAAAAAACTTAGAATTTGAAGCTTTTACAAAATCCAAAATACTTGTTGAACACAAGAAAAAAAACCATGCAAAGCTCATAAACAACTCCAAGAAAACAAATGCAACATTGAAAGGACAAAAAAGGAAAAGAAATCTTAATAGTTTGATTTTTACAAAATTTTGATTTGTGTCATCATGCATAAGATATGGAAAAATAGATGAAGCTCATAAACAACTTTGTGAAAAGAAAAAATCAAAAGTAGAAAAATGGAAAGGACAAACCCATGAGGTGATGTGTGCATTTGTTGTTGAAACATATCATTGATATTGAAACTCAAAATGTAGCAACAAAGTTTGAAGCTTGAATTACAACAATGTGTCAAAACTCAAAACTCAAACAACACATTTAACTCATGTAACAACAAGAGAGTTGGAAAAAACTCTTGACAACAACAAAAAGCCTCACCTTTTTTTTTCACCTTTAAACCTAACTAAACCCTACTCCATGCACATAATCATATTTGGTCATCATCTATCTATCATAACTAATGGATTTAGGGGTCAATATCCCTTCAAATATGACTATGATGATAAGAATACTTACTTAGGAGACTTCTATTGGTTGTAAATAGGGCTGGTTTGAAAAAAATACAAAGTTTAATTATGATTTTATGCATATTTGGCTAATGTTCATCTTTATATTTGGCCAACATTAATAGGAACTTTGACTAAGTTGATATCAAGTTTCACCATGGTAACCTATCCTATAAAAAATATATTATATAAACAAGCAGGTTTTAGGAAATGAAATTGATGATTACTAAATACAAGGGCTAAAACATGGTAACATAGACACAAAAAATAAATGTCTCTAGTTTTATCATGTATCATGCATATAAAACCAAACAAATAGCATAGAAATGGGTGGAAATACAATTGAAAACCCTTTGCACTTTTGATATTACTCTAAAAATTTACTTCCAAAAAACTAAGATTAAAAAAATTTACTTAGTAGACCAAAAGTATCTTTGTTTGTTGGGTGATAAATTTGTAAATGGGGACATTTTTGGTTTATTTTAAAACTTATTTTCTACTTTATTTTTGGGGATATAAATATCATTATATTCTTGAAGTGTGGTTATAATAGAAAATAGAAATTTTATCTTTTAAAACCTATTAACCACATGTTTTACATTAGTCTTTATTGCAAAAAATAGACTTCAAACCTATTTGCATTTCAAAAAAATAGTGACAAAAAGCTAATTGAAATGATTTGAAAGTTACAATTAATGCACAATAATGAATAATTATGTTTGCTTTAATCATTTAATTAAAAAAAATAATGTACAATAGGTTCTGATAAGTTTTATTGTTATTTTATATTTATTTTCATTCAACCTTGAAAAAATAATAAATACATATAATTTATTATGTTTACACATTAAAAATGCATATTATTCCTAAATGGTGCATTAATGGGTGATGGTTCAATTTGGATAATCTACAAAACCATTGATGATAAGGTGTGATCACATCAAACAAACTAAAAAAAATGTTGAATGAATACCAAAATTATTAACTTTGTTACATATATTTATGTGGTGCTGCTTTAATGCCATGTTATGTATGGGAAGTTGTAATAAATGATTAATATGATTGTTGAACAATTTAAACAAAAAATTAATTTAATTTAATTTTGGGTTTTAGTTTTAGTAAATGATGTTTGGACTTGAACAATAATTGCTTTAGAAATAATCAATTTTGTAAAGGACTAAAATAAAGGTCTTTTCTTAATAGAATAAATATAATGGAAAACAATTGAAATGATAGTAACTTATTACCACACTCAAAAAACATTCATAATTAAAAACTTATGGGTGCAATCATCGTTAAACAAGTTGAAAACCATGTTGGATGATTGAAAAATTTTCAATATTGTTAAACATATTTATGTAATGCCACTTTAATATCATGTTGATCAAGAAAAATTGTGCTAAATGATTTATATGGGTATCAAGGAATTTTTCTTAAATCATTTAATTTAATAAACCGAATTTTGATTTTAGTAATGGACTTTTGAACTTTAACACCAAAAAATCAATTATATAAAACATTTGGCTAAAGACTCTTTTAATAAATAAAATTTGATGGGAAAAAAATTGAAATGATGATAACCTACCATCCATATATGAAAAACATTCATAATTTAAAAATTGTGATACTTGAAATTTGTAGAAATTCAAAATATAATTTCAGAATGTTCAAATTTCAAGAATCATTTGTTGAATGTAAATGGGTCATAATGTGTATGACATATGAACAAAATTGTGGCGTATGATACAAAAAAATAAATCTTAAAATAATTATCATATTTTAGCATGATTTGAAATTATGATGATTTTTTAAAACAAAACGTAGAATCTGGTAGAATTTGTACACTTTTAGACAATTCATATTTATTCAAAAAATGTTAACACAAATCATGTAATTTATTGGGGGAATTATAAATATTTTAAAAAACATGTTTAAAAAAGGTATTTCAAAAAACTTTCTATGAAAAAGTCAAAATGTCCACAAAGGGCATGTTTGTGGTTGAGTCATTTGCCACCATTGTCTCATTTGATTGTGATTGGACCCTTGTGAAATTTGAAATTTTTATAAATTAAAATTATGTTTCAAAATTTTAGAATTTCAAAAAAATTGCCACATGTAAATGAAGTGTAATGTACATGACATACAAAACAAAATTGTAGTTTATGATGCAAAAAATTAATTTAGCTTCATAGTTAACATATTTTGGTATGATTTCAAATTATGATCATTTTTCAAGAATAAACATAAGATTTGCACACTTTAAAAAAATTCATAGACATTCAATAAATATTAACACAAAACATTTGATGTATTGAAGAAATTATAAATATTTTTAGTAATATGTTGCAAAAGATTTCATTCAAAACATTTTTTTATGGAAAAATTAAAATGACCATAAATGTTTTTACAGTCCTTGGGTCTTTGTCATTGTTGGTTCATTTGATTGTGATTTGACTTTATAGACATTCATGGCAAGGTTCAAAGAGAAAACACATTAATACAAAAAATAGCCAAATGAATTGAAAAGGCTTAAACAAATAGTTCATCACGTAATGGTTTTACCTTTTATGGTAGGTTCAAACTTCAAACAAAAAACCTTCCCATCTTAGATCTACAACTTTTCATCTAGATGGATGGACTTCTATGGAACATGCCCATCCATCATATGCATCCATAATATTCCAAATCTCATTCACACATTGGGTGAAGTTTGAACCAAAATTTTATACCCAAATTCTATTCCAATCTCCACTTATTATTTCCTATGGGTAGAGCTAGCAAAAAAAGACAAAGTACAAATTGATGTTTTTTACACTAAGCCTTCACAATATCTAGGTTTTTTTTGTTAAAAAATAGGTCATAGGTCACTTTAGTAAAACTTTGCACCTATGTGACTTTTTATAACAACTAAAATGGCTTGTTAATTTTTCATGTTACTATCAAAGGTCCCACAACAAAGTTCTATTTTGACTATGTAATATATTTGATAACCTTAGTTCAGTCAAAATCCCTTTTGTCAATTTGATGGAATGACCATTGGGATAAATTTAGTAGTTTTTTAATTTCATGGTTCATGAGTCTTCAACCCTAGGGTAAAGAGGGCTTGAGTGAGTTGAAAATCCCCACTAAAGTTAAACAACTCAAAAAACAAGGATAAGACAATTCCCCCAAAACAAAGGATCAATGTTGTTTTGAAAAAACATCTTTTGGTGACTTGTGCCCAAAAAACATCCAAGACTTTGGAAGGTGCTTGATTGAAAAAGATTGGTTTTGGGATGTGTAAAAATATATAATGACATGTTTACAAAACACTAGGCATTTTATCTAGATACATCACAATTGGTAGACAACTACTTGATATTTATCATGTCTTTTCTATGGTGTTGTTAGCATTAACAAATTTTTCCTCCTCCTTAGGATCTAAATGGTTTAAAACGAGTTTAACAATTGGTTGTTGAACAAAAGTTGTTTTAATATTTTGAAAAGAGGTGGATGTTTGGAACATCATAGCAATACCAAGTTGTCAAACATCCTTTTTATGTCTTAAAACATTAAATTGTAGCAAAGACAATAGTCATGCATAACACATTTATATACAATTTTCAATTTAAAATGGAAACCAATAATTGAAATATGTTGCACACCAACCCATCAACTATGCACATACAACTTCACATTTGGAAACCCATTTTTACTGGTTGTTAAGGGGCTATGCAACATGATCGATGCATCTCCCTTCCTTTTTTGTGTTCCTAATTACTGCCAACCTAGTCTTGAAAACAAGCTCTCAAGATTCTCATCACGAGTACAATAGTCATCACAAGTATAATAGTAGTCAAAGGTCCACACTTGTCAAAGTCCCCCTAGAATTGTGATGCTATGTAGTATGCACCTTGTAACTCATGAATCTCACTACTCATGTGCACCTTAACTTTTGTGCATTCAAGCTCATGTGCATCTCAACTCCTATTTTGCTCATGGTTTCAGTAGTTGAAAGGTGAACTCTAACAAAAGAGAACATGCCTCCTTTCAAACTTGATGGTAACCAAGCACCATTTTTAATAGATTATCTGGTGGTATGGTGTCAAATCAATGTTGAAGGTATGGTATTATATTGATAAGTATTTATTCTTGCCATTGGTGGACGATAAAAATTAATTTGAGTTTTTGAACTTGTCACCAAAAAATTGTTGTGTTTGTGGACATGTCCAAATTGTAAATGATCAGTTTTGGGATGTGTTCCATTGCCTTTCATTGCTTATTTTGGACTTGGAGACGTGGGACATAAAAACAAAAAAAAAAAACTGTGTAAAAACAACCCAGGAGGGATGTCCCACTGCTTTTGTAACTTGTAGGTATACACCCAATATCAAAAGGACCTTGGCTTCTAATATGCAGCCAGGTGGAGTTTTTATACCTTTTGGAAAGTGCTAATTACTAATGTGTGTCTTTCTTGTTTCCTACGAGATACCTGGTGGATATTTCATTGTGGACTAGTTGCATTGGAGCCTTGGCTCTCATATGTGAGGGAAGTGCAAATTTGAGAGTTTGTGTTGATCCCTTCCAAACTATAGGGCTAAAGAGAAAAAGACAAAAAGGTGGCCACAAAGTGACTGTGTGTTCCATGGTTTGGTCATTTTTTCCTTGGAGTTGTTGTGCATTTTTTCTTTTGATATCATTTGCTGATGGTTAATGTTGCATTTGAAGACAAATTTGTAAGATTTTGTAATGGCTTTCTTTCCTCAACACTCTTTGACAGTTGAACTAACATCCAAGAACATCAATTTCAAAATAAAAAGATTCCACTACATTGTCATATTTTTGTGTCTTATAATTATGCATGGGTAAAATGATTATATGTCCCAATGTGCACAAGGGAAAAACTACATATTTTTTACAAACAATTTCAATTATTTTTGTAACCATCAAAGGTTTAATTGAAATTATTAATTGTTTGTCAAGTACAAGTAGAGTTAGTTTTGTCCTATTTTACTTTATTTTTGTGAAAGTGGCAATTTGTTTTGAATAAAATATGTTTTACATAGAGAAAAAATGGTTTCCAAAGTTTTTCCCCCAAGAACTTTCACAAATTAGCAAAATTTCACCACAACATTTCATAAAGTCCAAATGGCTTGATCTCAACTTAGTGAAAGATGAGGTTTACGAGAATACATGAAGCACCAAAAACACATTTTACACTTTTGTAAACAAAAGTTTCCAAGTTCCTCACAAAATAGCAAAAATTCATGACAAAAAGAATCATTGAATCCAAGTGCCTTGATCTCAACTTGGTTTTCTAAGAGTGGAATCCATATGAATCATTAAAACAAATTTTACATTGAAAAATGAATAAAATCAGTTTTTTTAATCCAAAAACATTTTCACAAAGTAGCAAAAATTCACAACCAAAAAATAAAATAAAATTTCTGAGTCGAAGTGCATTGACCTTGACTTAGCTTTGAGCAGCATCAAACGATAAGGTTGACAAGGATCCATGTGAAGCACGTATTGTTCAATAACAAAGTTCCCCATCCTACCCATTCTTTTCACATAGCACCTTATGAAAAGAAGCTAAGCTTTGTACGATTCTTCTTTCCATCTTTTAAGTACACTTCACTTTGCTTTGCATGAAGTGAAGAGTGTACAACGTACATGCCTCGTTTCATGGATGGACACATAAAAAAAAATCACTATTCCTCTCCAGTCTTTTAAGTACACTTTACTTTGCTTTGCATGAAGTGAAGAGTCTACAACGTACATGCCTCGTTTCATGGATGGACACATAAAAAAAAATCACTATTCCTCTCTACTCAAACCCATGCTATCTCTTTACAAAACTCAAATGCAAAACTTTTGAAATCTTCTTCTTCTTCGATTGCTTGGGTTTAGTTGTTTCAGTAGCCCTTGTTTTAGAATTTTTTAATTGTTTCAGTTTGGGTCCTCAAGAAGTTGTTGGGCAACACAGACAAGCATTGTTGTTCTTTTTTCACATGGCATTTTTCAATAATGAGAACAACTTTCCAAGGAGAGAAGGCAAAATAATGGGGCCCTATTTAGGTGACCAAAAGAAGTCCCAGTAGACCTGGTCTATAAAATTGGTCAATGGTCTACTATTGCTGGCTATAGTCCTTCCTGTGTCTATGTTGGTAACTTACTATGTTCATTCCAACTAGTGTGGCCTGTGCCGTTGGCCCAAGTGTCACCACATCCTGGACTGATTTTTCCTTCCAAAACCCGGTTTTTTGGAATTTATTTGGGTTTTCAGCGGCAGAAATCAACTAGAAATCAATATCTCCCACATTCTGAATCCAAATCTTACCAAATAAATTCCATTAAATCTTTGCTTATCAAGATCTTTCCAACAACACCAAAGGCACATTCCAATTCCTCTCAAATTTTCAGTTACGATTTAATTTAAATTTCAACGAAAAAATCATTCAATATTCAAGAAACTTTTGCAACACACGTCCAAACCTCATGGAACCAAGCCCATGCACCGCTCCTCATCTAGAGCTTTTCAAAGACACCAAGAACACGATCTGAAGCATCCCAGTGCAGTAGATCTCATAACCACAAAACAAAACAAACTACCTTTCTTCATAGGTAAATAGATAGGCTTGTCCACTTCAACAAAGGGTGTCCATACAAAATCCAAACCCAATCTAGAATTGTTGATGGAGGGACTAAAAGTGGCTTGGGCAGTCACAATCACTCTTGTTCATCTTTCTCTAATAAGCCACTTTAGTGGCTTGGGCCTCACAATACTCTTTTTTACACTTCTCCAATAAGCCACTTTGGTGGCTTGTTGTGCTCCTAATCCAAAGGTGCTTCAACTTTCCCTCTCTTCAATATACACCAAAATATCACCAATCCCTTTATATTCAACATATCCCATTTTCAACCATTTGGGGAAAGGTGAGAGGCTGTCTCCCCACATTGTATTGGGAAATAAACAAGCTCCTAGCTTTTAAAAGCTTTTAGTGTACCCTAGTACAACAGCAACTTTGACCCAAAAAAAGAAGAAGATTAAGGAGAATGTTCTTAATAATTGTAACTCAAAATTTCTTAGAAAGTGACAATTAAGGATTTCAACATGGTTTCCACATGTCAAAATGAAACACAAAAATAAATCCTTCAAATTTGAGTTTGAGGTTTTAGAAAATCAACATGACTTTTGTGCCACATATTAAACTACAAAAATATAGGTTGCACCATAAAGGTCTTCAACATGTTCAAATCGTTGAAATGAAACCATACCTTAAATTTAGTAAATGAAGTGGTACATAATGTAAATGGAATGGTATTTTAAAATTTCTTTTTTTGGGGTGAAATTCCTCCATATATCATTGTTCACTTTAGCCCTTCTTTTTGCTTAATGAAAATCAAGAAAGAAAAACCCAAATTAACTTGCCTGAATTTTGTTTTGTGATTTTATGGAGGGGCCAAAAGACAATTGGGTGCAACCACACTAAGAAAAATCACAAGTGTAATGAATGCTCGGTATTTCATGTTTTGATGTCAAAAATTCTATTAATGTTACAAGCTTTTAATGTGTTTATAATGTACATGACAATATTTTTAATATGTTATGAAAACATGTGGCAAATTTTTGAATGAATCTTACAAACATAAGATATTCACAAGCACTACAAAGCATTGTAAATAGTGTTTTCGCTATTTTTCTCATTTTTGAATGACTTGAAATGCATTCAAAATGACATAATAATTATTCACGCCTCTACATATTAACATAATGTTACATCTCTTTGTGTCATGAATATTTTTGGTGACTATAAAAATCATGGAATTCTAGTCCACCTTGTTATATAACCAATCATAGTCTACCATACCATCTTAATAGGTGAATTGATTATTTTTTAAATAGTCAATTGAGTGGGCAAGAGTAACCCCCTATTAAGGTGTTTGCATCCAATTGCACTAACTCCTTTTGTTGTCTCGTTCTTTATTTTTATTAGTTTTCAACATAATTATTTCCCTTATTTTTTCAATATTTATGGATGATTATTTTTTTCATAATTAAATTAAGGATTATTTTTGTTGTGCAACCTCAACCCTAGGCTTGTGACCAAGCTAATACATGACAAGAAATGTGGGTTAGGACAATGTTCTTGGATTTAAACACATTCTGACATGTGTGAGAAAATGTAAAAAGATGACATTCAACATGCTCATATGGATTCCCATTTTTAGAATTGGAAGTCTTAGATTGTTCTAAAAATTTGGAACAAAGTTTGTGGGATCAAACCTTGTTTAACTTGGTTTTATTTAAACATTGGAAATATCTTAATTGATGACATATGACTGTTATTTAAAATTTTGTCACATGTGACTTAACATAACAAGTGATTTAATAGGTGATTTAACCTTTAACAAAACTTAACTTACAATTACAAAAAATGATAGGTAACATTAAAATAGGTTATGGTAGTTTGTAAAACTAGTTGTTGACAAAACATGTGGTCTAATGAACAAGTACTTAGAACGTGCATATTTTTGAATTTCTTTTTGGATTGTTAGTGTATATATTAGCTAATGATTTTTTACATTGTCTATTCAAGTTGTTCAAATTTTGAATTAATTTGTGTATAAATAGGAGGAAAGGAAAGCAAATTGAACATTGAATTTTTGTTTTTTTATTCTCATTTCAAACTTGCAAAAGAGAATGAAACATTTTTTTTGCAGTTTTATTTTCTTAGAAGTTTAGCAATATGAATACATTTGCTTAAAATTGTACATAGGATTTGAGATTTTCATTTTGAATATACCTATTGTTGTTTTTTTAACTTGTTACAAAAAATTGAAAAATTCAATAAGCTTGATGGGAATATGGAAAAGTCGTTGACATTTGGCAATCACATAATGGATTAAAGTTCAAACGATTCATCTCAATTTTTTTTGGTTATATTCATCAACTAGTAGATTAGAATTGAAAAGCACTAACATTTTTGAATTTTGCTTTGTATCATTTTTTAATTTATTTGTGCAATTTTAAAGATAATTTTATTGTTTCTTGATTCATTGTGAAAGCATTATGAAATAGGTCGAAATTAGTGTAAAATTTTTAAAGGAAATCAGGCGTCCAATTTGTAAAATAATTTTTTTCAAATTTTTTATTGTTGGGAAGAGTTGATTTTATTTTAGGTTCAAAAATAATGCAGAGGATTTTTAAAAACTTATTGATTTCAAGAGATGTCAAAAATAATCATTTAAATTTTTAACAAATATTTGGATCAAATTACAGATCAACATGTGTTAAAACTTGCACAAATGCAAGATGAACAACATGTGGGAAATGAACCACTAAATGCACCAAACATGGATGTAGCATAAAGGGTAAAAACCAATGAACAACATTAAATTGCAGTTGAACTGGTTGTGGTTGTGTAGAGGGACTCAACATTACCTTCAACCACTCACCAAATGATAGCACAAACATAAACCCAACCATGGGCAATGAGTGTTCACAATGGTGGCAATCATGAATTTGCACAATAGTTTGATGAAATTGTCTCCACACAACAAAAATGGCAATTTATGACCCTTGGTTATTTCACATTTAGAACATGTGTACCTACACCAACAACAATTTTTTATGGTTTGCAAAATTAACCACCAAATCCCAACATTAGTTTGGTAACCACATGGAATGAATCCAACTTATCAATAAGTTGGAACAACTTTGTTACATTGATCAAAGACCTTCAAATCAATCAATTTCCATACCACATTTGGAACATATTGAACTTTGAACAACATTAATGATTGTTTGATAGAAACCAACATGTCAACCTACCACTTGGACAACTAGATTAATGCCTTGTCAAAGTGAAAGACCATAAATTCCACATTATATGCTAGTTCCAAAAGGAAACCAAGGTGTTGGAATTGTAACTTGTTTTTATTGTTAACAAGTGGGACATCAATTTCATTGTTGCCCCTTTGTTGAAGATAGATTAAATCAATTGTTGAAAAAGAAAGTGATGAATGTTTATCAACCTATCATTCCAACTATTACAATAGTATTACCTAATGTAAATCCGAATAAGGAAGTCAAGTCATGAATCTTAGCATTGGTCATATTGTAATATTTATTAATTATCAGCCAACTTGACCACCACTTGTTACCAGGTAGAACCAATGTTTTACATACATCTACATGTCATATGTGGTATAATGTCATAGTCCCTTATATTCCTTTAGATTTTAATTTGTATCCAACATATTTTATTGGAGCAAAAAAATTTGATCCTTTAATTTTAAGGAATTATACTAGTTATGTAACCATGTATGTCCATACAATCCCATAACAACCTATGATACCATCAATACAAATACCACATATTGGTAACCAATTCATTTTAGTGGTTCAACTAGTCATTAGTAAGAACAAAAGCCTAAAGTGAAGACAAAAAACAATGGAGCTTTAAAAAATGAAAATGAGAAAAACATGAAAATTGGAACTGCCCATTTATATAGTTCCATGTAAAAAAACCACTAAAAGTTGTGCTTCCATAAAGAAAACCCTAGAATTGCTTTATAATGAAAATTGTTTAAAATATTCAAAAGTGCAAGCCTTAAGAAATCCTTCAAATTGCTTTGTGAAAGGAAAGACAATGTTTTTAAAGGAAGATCAAAGAGGTAATTCAAGTGTGTTGGTACAAAAGTTTCAAAGAAGTCTTTCACAAGTGCTCTTTAAAAAAAATGCCAACAAAAAATGGCAAAGAAGTCCTTAAAGTGTGCCCAAAAAAAAAAGATGTCAAAAAACAAGTTTCAAAATAGTTCCTAAATGTGCTGGAAAAAAAATGTCAAAACAAGTTTCAAAAGAGTTTCTAAAGTGTGCCCAAATAAAGACAAGTGGGTAAAACAAGTTTCAAAGAAGTCTCTCAAGTGTGCCCAAAAGAAAAGGTGGCCAAAAAAGCTTCAAAGAAATCCCTCATTTGTGCCCAAACTAAAAGAAGTATATAAAAAAGTTTCAAAGGAGTCATCAAGTGTGCCCAAACAAAAAAAGGTGGCCAAAAAAAGTGTTACACAACTCTCTCAAATGTGCCCCCCCAAAAAGAAAGGGCCAAAAAAGGCATCAAAGTAGTCTTTAAAATGTGTGCAAAGAAAAAAAAGTGGCCAAAAAAAGTTTCAAAGAAGCCCCTCAAGGGTACCCAAGGAAAAAAGAAGTGACCAAAAAAAAGTTTCAAAGAAGTCCCTCAAATGTGCCCAAACAAAAATAAAAGTAAAAAAAAGTTACAAAGCAGTCCCTCAAATGTGCCCAAAAGAGAAAAAGAAGTGCCAAGAAAAAAAAGTTCAAATCCCATTTCACCCCCTATTATCAGGTCTGATCCCTGGTTTCAGGATTTTCACCCCCAGTTATGGGGACTTTACAGAATCCAAAAACAGGGGATGAAACAAATAGAGGGGATGGAACAAGGGATGGGACTGGAGAGGACTTTCTGGAAAATAGGGGTTTGTTTGTTTATTTGGATGTGAACACACAGTAACCCTCCCAAACTGCCAGAACCCTTGTTGCTACATTCAAGTGAGGAATGCAATGAAGGAGTGTAGACCAGTGTTGGGCAGTTATCAGAAGCAAGGAACAGACCCCCGGCTGTTATTGGGCTGGTTCTTACAGTTCATAACTGTGGTCCTCAAAAAATCTTAGTTAATTTTTTTCTTTGAAAATAATCAAACAGCCGCCTGTAAAACCACCGGTTCTTAACTGATTCTTTCCTCGTCCCTTGATGAAAACCACCAGTGCTTTGAGGTTTTTCAAACAAGATTAGCAGGACCTTGCAATGTTCAGAACAAAATTCGAGATGAAGCAATGCAATAATATTGTTAGTGCAATCATACATACATAGGTGGAGCTAATAATGAACTGTTAACACATTGATACAAACACACGAGAAGTTAACAAATCTTCTTTGTTAGTACACATTGACAATTGTTTAAAGTCCCAAGGAACCAATCTTCAGTTCGTGATTTCTCTGCAAACACTAGCAACCCACTTTTCAACTGCCAACAATTTCAGATTCATCATTATCTATCATCTCTATTCACCCTGCTAATAATCAACAGCTATAAGCTTACACCTCATAGATCCAGCTGGACACAGTTTGTATGCTACAGGCATGGCATCTTATATTCAACAATGCCAAGGTGGTGTGTATAACACTACTGGCATATCAACAACACTTCACGTGTAAGTTTCACTGCAACTCAGCAAGTTCAGGCAATTTAAGAAAACATAGTACCAAATAAGCAAACGTGTTATAACTGCATGTAAACACATTAGCCCACATGTAAACAAATTCAGAAGCTACCATTGCGCATACTGCTTCAAAAAGGCCTGTAAGCATGCCAGCCATTGATTGCTCTCCTGCTGATGCTAAAACTGTGATGTTCTGAGGAACTGCACACAACCATGAATGCTCCATGTCAAAGGTCCCAATCCTCAAATCACAATTCTGATGTTAATCATGTTGCAAACTTTCTGCAGCAGATATATGCAAAGAAGACCATTGACCTAAGTTTTCCCATTTTTTCAATATAAGGAATGGGTATACAACAGTGAATCAACTAGAGAGGATGACATGAAGAACATTCAGTATATCCATCCTCAGCAGCATTAGTACTAGCACTCTGCACAGAACTGTCAGGTTGGGTCATGTCCCCAAGTGCAAAACCACCAACAACAATGCAGCAGCATGACTCTTTCCAAGCTCTTACATGTGGTACTGGTCTTGAAGGACTCCTGAACACTGACTCCAATCTGCAATGATAAGATATTCAATGGATGCTCACACTGAAGTGTCAAACTTGCCAAGAATTCTTGTGATGGCCTCAGAGTGTACCCTCTTGCTGGGATCCAAAAGCATTGCTGGGTTTCAAATGGTCATCAACTGTGTCTTCACCGCTGCTCTCTCTGCAAAGAAAAACCAGCTGGAGGAAAAAGGTCTGGACTCTGAAAGTAATTGGAAGTATGTACTATTAACATGATGGTCACACCCATCTGTAAAATCAGCAACACCAGCATATGCTTCATGAGGAATTAGAGTTACCATCCAGAGCATGAGCTCTGCAGAGTAGGTAACAGAGTCAGGAGGATTAAGGCACGAACAAGAACTTCATGGATCTGCAACACTCTCTAGAGTTTGCTTCATTGCAGGAGAAATCTGATAAACAAAACATTAGGCCAATCTTGTGCTAAACTATACCATAAAACCCCTACTTCTCAACCCCCACAAGAGTGAACAAGAGATCAGTACCCCCTCAAGCTTGGATTTGAAGAATCTGGAAAGAGCAAAAAATTCACTCGAGTTGGATCAATGCTCCATTACAGCACAACAAAAAGATGCTTGAAAACTCTCTTGGGATTGAAGAGTGATGAGAAACAATACTAACAGCCATCACTACTACTGTCATGTTGTGGCCAGCCAAGTCTGTGACCACTGATAAACCATCTCTAACCCCCACTGGATGGATCTGCACATGAAATTCTGTCACCAGCAAAACCCATCTCATAAATCTAGAGGTTACACAATCATGTACATGCTCCTGGACACTTGCAGAGCCAAAACCTGTAATACACATGTATTCTTACAAAAGAGATGGAGTTGCCCTCATGTGATGGAAAGAGAATCTTTCACAACCCTTGCAGAGCTCGGTGCAGGAACACATGGTTTCCAGAGTCTAGTGGTGGTCATCGTAATGTACTAAGAGTAAAAGATTACAGTGCAATGCAAAGACTGCTACAACAACCAAAACTCATTTCTGAGACATCATACACTGGCTACTTTAAGATTTCTGAGTCCAGGGAGGGGTTTTACTCATTGGAAGCATACCTCTTTTGTCCACACTCTGTTGCTGGAAACATGTGCTTCTTTCTCTTGAACTTTCCTTCCATCAGCAAAAGATCATCGGCTCCATTATCATCATCATCACAGAATGCTCATCCTTCTGCAAAATCTGGTTACACCTTCAAGGTCCCATTGACAGCTGAGTACAAAACCAACTCATAAGAATTCACATGTTCCGAGCAGCAACGACAGGGTAGACACAAAGCCTTTGTCCAGAATTGCCCAAAGAAATTTTTAATAGAAATGTGGCCGGAACAACAACAACAACATCATCGCTACTGGTTTTTTTGGTGCAAAACTCAGTGCCTTCAATGCTGCAAGACAACTCCTGTGCATGAATGAATTGGCAGCCGAGATCGCAAAGCTGCTTCTTCCCCGAGATCGCAAAGATGTCGTTCATGAAAGGAGATCTGCTGTCCAAGACGCGGAAGCTTATGAAAGGCTGCATTATGGCTAGATCCCCGATGGCTGGACGCTGTCATCAGGTACCTGATCGAACAGCTTCTCTCTGTTGCAGTTGCTGATGTTGCGTTTTTTTCTCACAATTTCTGTTGTTGTGAGAGGATTGTTGAGAGGTGGGCTTTCGCTTTTTTTCCTTGAGAAACAGAGTACCTCTACAGCCGAAGAAGACACGATGTCATAGAGCACCCAACATCAAGTTACCTGAGGATCGACTGGTGGAGTCCTACTATGCACGCCATCCTGAGGCCAAAATCATACCCTTCGAGTAAGGATTTAACGAGCTTCTTCATCTTCTTCACGGGATTGTTTTAAGATCTTCACAGTTCCCCCAAAGGAAATTTTCACCGCATCCATCCGCTGCTGCATTCTTTTCCTCGTTAGGGTTCTAAGACCTTCGATCCCTCTCCGTGTTTGTTGCTTCTTAGGGTTTTAAGATCTTCAATCCCACTCGCTCTCTGCTCGTCCTTCAGAGAAGTTTTGTGGGTCCGTGGCATTCTGTTTCCTCCTCAGGAGTTTTAAGATCTTCGATTGTCTCTCCTTCCTTCAAAGGAATTCTATGCATCCGCTGCATTCTGTTCCTCCTCAAGGGTTCAATCGTCTCTCTGCTGCATTCTGTTTCTTCCTCTGGATTTTAGATCTGCAATCCCCTTTCTTCCTCCGAAAGTGTTTTACGAACTCTGCTGCATTCATTCTGTTCCTCCTCTCACAGGTTTTTAAGATCTGCAATCTTTCTCTTCCTTCAAAGGGGTTTTAAGATCTTCTGCATTCTCTGTTTTCTCCTCTTCCCTTAGTTGTTGCTACACAATTGCACTTCCTGTTTCACTTCATTTTTGAGTCAAAAGGTATCTACTATATGATGATGATGATCGTCAGTCCTAATCTGGTTACAAACAAGAATTGAGTGATGGTAATGGTGATGGTAATGGGTTGTGTTTTCTTGGATCAACAGGATAAACAGTTTTGATTCTCCACCAGCTCTCCAGGACGAAGCTTGTGACATAGTTGAGGTAGATGATGATACTGCACCAGCAGCAAAATGATTGACAAAAGCCATCACCCATCTAAGTCTGGAATGGCTGAAGATTGTTCCCAATGAGCTCGCTGCTTCATTTTGTTCTTTTCCTTGACAATCTATCTTCAGCTTCTATAGATTTAAACTGAGCTACTGGTGAAGGCAATGATGATGATGATGATGATATCATGCCCTCCACACATTTGCTCATGTGGTTGAGAGAAAGTTGTTGCTGGATTAAAAAAATATTGAAACAAAATTGGATTTCAATGCGAGGGTTGGATGTTTTGTTTCTGGTGTTTTGTCAAACAGGTGGAGTTTGAAGCAGCAGAGAAAGCAGAGCTAGAGGCATTGAAGGCAGAGAGATGGCATGCCATTTGGGAAGGCTGCCTTTGAAGTTGACCAAAACCAAGGAAGTGCAACGAGAGGAGTGGGAAAACATTGTTCATGGCCTTGATGGACAAGGTTCTCAGGGATGAAAGGCAGGTGACAAGTTACTGGGAAGTGATCCCCACACAAAGTGTCAGCCTTTTCATGATCACATACTTCTTCTTCTTCCTCATGTGTTGTTCCCAGCAGGATACCTCCTCTTCAGCATTCAATGGTGCTCAATTTTCTCACAACTTCAGCAATTAGGGGTTTTGGGTATGAAGGTTGTAGGGTTTCTCGATTTCAACAACAAAGTGTTGGGTGACTGGTTGCATGTTGAACAGCATCACAGCACTCTTTTGAGAGCCACTCTTTCAAATCCAAATGTTGTTGACGGGTTTGAATATGTAGATTCTCAGGAGACCTTGTGAGGTTGAGACTCAGATATCCTTAAGAGCAAAACTTGACAATTTGATTTGTATTCAGTCTTTTCCTGCTTCACATGATCTTCCTCGTTCATGTCTCTTTTATTTCCTTTCAGTGATAGCTGAGAGTCTAACTGATTCTTCCTGTTGCTTCCAGAACTGTAACAGAAACTCAGCTGAGAATCTCACACACAAGTTGAGACCTAGTGAAGACTGCACAAATTGTTGATGCACAAAAAAAGCTTGAATGCTGAAGATCTATATGCATTATATGCATTGTAAATGCATTCTGCATTGGCATTTACTGAAATGTCCACTCTGACCCATTTTTTACTTCATGTAGAAATTTGAAACTCAGTTTTTTTGTGAAAAATATTTGTTTAAACTTTCTCAAGTGAGATGTGTACTTTGTATGTGATGACTTGGGTTCGATACTGATGAGCGTTGATGTTAAGTTGATATCAAAATTGAAAACTTGATACTATTGCAACCAATTTGCAATCAGGTAAGGGCTCTAAGTTTGGAGACACTTCACACAATAGGACTTGACCCTTGTTTTTTCTTTGAAATAACTGGAACCTATACCAGGTAGTCTCTCCAAAAGACTATAGGCACCCAACTACTTCTCAATGACTCAATTGTTTTTTAACCCCCATGTCTGTTCAAAATTTTGAAACCCACACCTCCCCTTGCTAAACCATAATCAATAGCTAAGCCAACAAACCAAGATTGAAGCCCTAAACTGTAAGCAAAGCTAAAACAATTGACTTGTGCCCTCTTGTCCTGATCAGCCCCTTTTTTGGGGTGAAATTTTGCACAAAACTGCTAAGAACTATAAAACAATCGGTTGCATATTCCCTGGTTTTTATGGGAGAAATTTGCCAAGTTTAGGAAACAAATCAAATTAATTTTGCCACATTTTGACTTGGATCAAAGCATGAAAATGGGTATGTTATAGGTATGTTGAAGTAAGCAACATTTGTTAATGTCATTTGCCACGGGACAACTTCAAAGGGGATTATGACAATATTTTCACCCTTGAAAAGTCATAACCAGATTGTTTCAACATCCTTTATTCATTAACACCACCTTTATTCAAGTTAGGTTGATTTGTTAATAACTTCGTACTTTCACTTTCACAATCATTTTTTCTTTCCCCAATTTCATAAAGTTTTAAACTTTTCATTGCATGTGCCATAACAATTAAAACCTTTTTTTGTGATAAGACATTGTAACAACAAAATAATTTCTTGATTTGCCTTTTTTATATGAAGAAAGCATATGCCTATTGCCCACTAGTGAACATTCATACATTCAGACCAGATCACCCATTCCTAGTTAAGGAAAATTGTGTGAAAATGATATTCGTGTTTTGGAAATTATAGTTAAACCTTAAAACTCCATTTCTATCTTTCTATTTTCAGTAGCTCTAATAACATCAGGTAAAGACAATAAATAGCTCTCAGACAAAGGAATAACAAATGTGCAGAAGGTTCATATAGGTTGCTTACCCAAGGTCAGCAATCTGCAAAGGAGGGACCGTTGACTGAAATAAGCACTTTTCAAAGCCTTTCAGCTGCAACACACAACAGTTGGACATTTCATCCTCCTCAGCATGTCAGAAGTCAAACCTCAGCTATGATGGTGTTGGGATGCACTGCAGCAAAGATGATGTCAGGATCCATCCCCATCCATTTCCATCTCACAAATTTGAGAAGCTCAAGCTCTAGATAATGTCATTGGAAATGGCCTCCTCAAAAGTGGAGAGCCCAAAGTTCACTAGTAGTATACCCTTCACTCACATCAGGCATACCCAACTTCTCAGCAACCAAGGAGATCCAGTTATGCAAAAAAGTCCCTATCTTGTGTCTTTGTTAAGCCTTTTGCGCTCTACACACTCCAGACAGTAGGGAAAAAGATGTCTTTCAAGAAATGGGGAATGCAACTTCTTTCAAGAGAACAAACAGCCCTCAGTTGATATGAGGACAGGTTGACTACAAAGAACTGCTGCACTTTCTGCTATTTGTCAACAGACTTTGACAAATAGTCATGTTCCAGCCAGCTCATCTGAGTTACATGTGGCTGCACTACAGCTTGAATCAGCACTTGCTGTAGTTTGTTGGGAGAATTGAGCCAAAGTTGTCAGTCTTCACTTTGTGAAAGCATTTTGTATGACCAGTTTTACTTCTTGTTTCTATAAGTTACAGTGCTCCTTCGGAAGGATGTTCAGCACTGACCTCCGAGTCTGCGCAGTGCAACCAACTGCAAGACAGTCTCAGAGTAGACATTTGTCAGAGCACATATCCCTGTGTGATTCAGCCAGAAAGTGGAAAATGTTTTAATATACAGGGAATTATGTGCTATTCACAGTCATTTGGGTTTGAGACAAGCACCTTCAGCTCCGGAGGACCATCAGTGCGTAGGTCTGTTAATGCATAGTATGCAAAGAGCTGCCCAGGTAGTCCAGAGACTGCAGGGGACACCTCAATGTGCAGACATGGACGAGACAGGGCAAGAAGGTGGCCCCCTGATTCACTGACTCGGTCACCTTGCACCCACAGATACTTCAAAGAAGTCATTGCCACCACTGCAGTAGCAAAGCCTGCTTCCCCAAATGGACAGTCTCGTACTTCCAGGCGTTCCAGCTGTTGGCATCCAAGAGCGAGACTGGCAAGTCCCACATCACTCTCCCCCACGCTACCTAACATCAGCCACTTGAGCTTGCGTCCATACTCTCCTATGTGAGCCAATCCCTGGTCTGTCAGTCCCTTCTGTCTCAGGTAGATGCAAAATCGAGTTAGGTTTACACAGCCCTTCAGTAATAACTTCACACCATCATCAAGGGGCAAATCTGCAACATTCTTGACCCGTGTTCCAAGCACGATACGGCAATCTGTGAGATGCACACAGCCCTGCCCCACCATAGCAAGTGCAGCATTGGTGATGTCAGAGACATACAAGGTTAGATACTGCAACTCTGTACAACCTTGTGCAATAGCGACCACACCACTGTGCGATATATAGCCTGCATCATCATACTCCACTCGCAAGCGTGTCAACTTTTTGCATGTCCTGCCCAGAACTTGCAAACCCTCATCCCCTAGCACATTCCGTACCTGCCTCAAAGAAACAAAAGCCAAGGTGAGACTCACTAATACAAATCCTCAAATACTTAGTCTTGCAATATCACTAGGGGCCACAAGCAGTCTATACATAAAAGTATCCAGCAATTGGAATCCAAGTGGCTGGGAAGGACCAGACACTGTCCACTGGCATGGCAGCCAATTCCCATGAAAGCCATCAGCAGGGGCTCAGGCAAGGCAACATGAAGGAGGAACACAAATAAGTGTTCCAGACCCACAACAAATGTACATTCAGCAGAGTTTAGTCAATTACACACCTGCAAATCTTCCAATGCAAAGCAGAGATTCAGAAGTTCACAATGGCCTCTACCACTCAAAAGAGTGAACTTTAGGTCAAGTTTCTTCAGATTTGCAGCCACAGGTTGAAGGATTTGCAACCCACTGTCAGGCATGGCCCAGAGACCTGAGAGTGATGTCAAGTGCTGTGACAAGTTAATTGATACAGGAATACAGTTCTTTTCCTCCCCAAGATCACTGCAAGACCCTGTCCCGAGCTCCTTGAGGAAGGGTGCCTTGTTCAAAACTGGAGTGAGATCAGACATGTCAATTTCACCAACTTTAAGAGACACCAGTGACTTGCATCTTTCAACCAGGAGTGTCAAATCATCAATTGACACCGTCTCCAAACCCAACACTGCAAAATCAAGTACTTCTAGAGTTGAGTTGTTCTGAGCCAAATTATGTAACCAATCCCCACCTTCATCAATTACAGTACTTTCCTCTAGACTTAGCACCTTCAAAGACCTGCACACACACACACACACACACACACACACGTACAAACACACATAAACTAACACAACACTCTTTAGACACGGCATGCGATGTATAGAGAGCACATTCCATTCTTTTAGAAGCTTACAATGAATCAAAGGCTGGCTGTAATAATCAGTCAACAAATGAACATGGTTTTGCAGCTTCAGATCCAGCTTCTCAGTTTCATCAACACATACAAAAGCTTGTGTTCTACTATCAGGCTTCATAATCTCCTCCAAAGTACTACTGCCTTCAAAAGGCATCTTCAGCTAAATCCTTCAATGACTGTTTTTCTTTGCAAGAAATGGTTCCCACAAACAATCACTGTAAACAATCTGTGTTTCCAGGTCCTTCCTTGAGCGTACTAAGCTTGCAATAATCATCAGAATGCTAACCGTGGCATAAATGTCACAGACTCTCATTTCAGACAGACAGAGACAGAGACAATGAGGTTGCTAGAATCTCAGCCAAGCTTGCTGAAAGTTCACGAAAGTTTTCTCAAATACTGACTGACCTGCAGAAGCGAGAGATGGGAAGGAGACCCCGTGTTGTGAAGCCGGAACACTTGTGTAGATGCAGGACTTGCAGCGAGGCGTGGAAAGGAGCTGAAGCCAGCAAGTGAAGATCCGCATCTCGAACCTCCGCCCGTCTCAGATGAAGAGTCTTCAAACACGCATACGCGCTTGCGAACTCCTTCAACCAAGGCTCCGCATAACCTCCCCAATCTTGCAAAAGAAGATCGTACTCTGCGGCCCGCGGCTTGCCTTTCAACATGATCCATTCCAGGCGCTTGAATCTCCTGGTGAGCGCGGCAGGCGCTATGGCATACATATTAGCGATGGTAACATCCTTCCTGGTCATGCCGTCCACTCGCCGCCACTGCCGACACACAAGCGACATCGCCGCACGATCTTGCGGATTCTCGACAAACTCAAAGACACGCGACAAGTTCTCGTCCGACAATACCGCCACTTTGTGCTGCTCTTTAGGCTGCATTTTCTTTCCGTCTTCCATATCCTCTTCCTCCTCACTTCTTCAACCCTCTCATCCAACGCCAAAAAAGAAGAAGGTTCTCGTCCAAAAGACAATACCGCAACTATATTGTTGCTACTGATTATGCTGCTACCGCTTGCTTCTTCCCCTTGCTGCAGCAGATCCACCTCCCTCTTCAAGTTTTCATTCTCAACACAACAGGTTCAAGAGACTGCCGTTCCTTTCCTTCTGCAACAGTCCTCCGCACGGCTTGAACCTCTCGTTCTACACAAGTCAGGAGAAAACACCCGCACTCTACAAAAGCGCTGCAGGAAACAGGAAGCATCAATTCCGGGAAGAAACAAACCCTCGCGTGAACGAAGTTCTAGAAACTGAGAAGCTATTTTAACCCTAGGGTTAGCCTATAGTATTATTGTACTAGTACCCTAGTTGAATACCAATCCCACAAAAAGAAAAATATAATAATTTTTAAACATGCTGAAATTTGCCAAAAAGTATATTAATTTCAAAAGGAAAAATGAAGTATCTTTTGGACTATTTCATTTGTCAAAATGGAACCTTCCAAATTAAATAATTACTCGGCAAAGACCTGATGAACTTGGTATTCAACTATGGTGTACTGAGGAGGGCGTGTTGAATAGGCTTTTTTGTGTAGGTGTGCTGAAAAATTGCTGGATTTGGTAGTCTGAATTTGTTTTCTTAGTTCTCTTGAGTGAACTAATAGTTCAATTTGTAATAGCTGTTTATGAATAGGGTTCTAACACATTATTTGTGCATTTTGATTAAATTTTGTGGTTTAGATAATTTCATTTTAAAAATTTTTCTGAGTCTAGACTAAAAATAAAAAAATTTCAAATTTTTCCACTTTAAACACCCCCACCCCCACCCCAAAAGAAAAACCCTGATCTGAAGCAGGCCTTTTTTTTTTTCCAGTTTTGTGAGTTAGGGTAAATTGGTCCATCACCGATCACCTGCCTATGATTAAACATTTATTTACATTTTTATCATATGTGTTTCATTTTGAGTGATTCAAAATGTTATGGGAGTGCTACCTCCAGCTTTAGAAATCATCTTTGAAATGCAAAAGAAAAAGGAATTAAAAAAAATAACAAAAAAAAAAAACTTTTTAACATACGAAACGTGATTTTATTTTATTTTTTCTCTTTGGACCCCTCTTACTTCAAACCTCATAACTTTCTTAATTTTTATTCATTTTAAACAATTTAAAGTGCTATAAGAGCAGCACCTGAACTTCTACCAATCATCTTTCAACTCTAATAACAACAAAGCAACATGAAAAGAATTTTTTTGGTGTGTGGGAACCAGCCTTTCTAATCTTTGTAGTGTTTAGTGATTTATTTTCTATATATTCTTGACCCCCTTTACTTTGGGGGGTCATAACTTTCTCAATTCTATTTCATTTTTGACAAGTTTTTAGTGTGTCAAATGCACAAATAAGAGGGGTTCAATTTTTGTTGAGACACCAAAAACAATGAAGCTCTTCCCTTGGGTCCGGTCTGCCCTGAAGCGCTTAAGGGTTTGATCACCAGCCAGTGTACTCGAGTTGGGTTTGTGATCATTCACACGAGGACTTAGCCAAATTTGGCTACAGGTAGGTAGGTGTCAGAGAGGGAAGTAAAATATTTATCTTGGAAGGCTTCTATATTTTTGGGACATGCTAAAACCAATAGTCTAAAAACTGGCAATTTCAAAAAACATTTCCTTGAAATATGGCGACTTTCTACCATTTTTCCTCCCTAAAATTTCATTTGTATGAGTTGCAAAATGAAAGAACTGAATTTGAAAGTATGCCCCCAAACTAAAATTGAAGTTGAAATGAGTCCGAACGTTTTTGGATTTTGCCCAAAATTTGGGGTTATTTTCCCCACAAGACAGGGAATATGTGTTTACCAATTTTATTTTATTTTCCCTTTTGTGCAAAATTTTGCACAAATTAAGTGTCTCATGTGCTTAAAAATGATGGTCAGCCACAAGAGGATTTAGCTAAATCTGGCTACAAGACAAATTAGAAAATAAAAGAATCTAGGAATCCTATTACACTTTGGCCAACCACTAAAACCTATTAGTAAATATGGCGATTTCAAGAAAGAAAGCTAAAAATCTGCCCGAATCCCCCAAAAATCTTGATGATTTCAATACTTTTTTCCTCAATTTTTTCATTTATGCTTGGTATAGCCAGATTTGGCTAAATCTTCCTAGGAAGGATTGCCACTTTGGCTACAACAGAAATTCCTAAAAATTAAACACTGCTCACTAGGCACAAGGACTATTTTTCTTGTACTTTTATAATTACTAGTGTAGCCTGTACAGTTGGCCCAGGTGTGAACACATCGGGGCTCAACTGATTTTTCAATCCAAATGCAATTTTTGTAATTTGTTCGAATTTCCAGTAACAAAATCCACTAAAAAATCAATATCTTTCACACCTTAGTTCTGAAAATTATGAAATAAACTTTATTAAATCTGACTCACTGAGGGCTTTCCAAGAACAACAAGAACAACCCCCAATCTCAATACAGTTTTCAATTTTGTTTAGTTTTCATTGAGAAAATAATTCAATAAACAAATAATTTCCACACCTTAGCTTCAAATAGTCTCAAACTCAGTAGGTGCACCTCTACTCATCAAAAGAGCTTTCCGAAGATACCAAAAGCATAGCATGAAGCACCTTGGATTGGGAGATCTCAGTGGGACAAGACAAAACAAAACAAACTACCTTGCTTCATAGATAGATGTTGTTTATAGCCAAATTTGGCTAAGTCTTATTGTGGATGATTGCTACTTATATCACAAAATTGGACAAAAAATGTCAGTGGGAGAAATGTGTGTCCTATGTACTTCATTGCCAAAACCCAGCTACTTGATTGGTTCATCCATTTTAATGGCTATTCTTAACGTTTTGGGGGACCCGAATTTGGTGGGGGAATAAGATTTTGTGGCCCCATATTTACTCCAAATGTATTGGACCAAAAGTTGCTGTCGGGGTGTAATTTATTATAATTTGATACTAGTTTTTGACTTGGACCTAAGTGGATGACTTGAAATTGGGGAATTTTACTATTATAAGAATTGTGAGGTCAAAAAAGTGGGGGACAGATGTTCAGAAAACACCAAGTTTAGTTGAAATTGAACTCCAAAAACCTCAGAAACCTCCAAAATTTTGGGCTGATTGGATTGTTGAAATGGGAGTCCTAAATTGTTTTATGAGGAATTAACTTCAGTACACTGACGCTCACGTGTTGTGTATCATAGGCTTGTCCCTAGGAACAAAAGGAAAAAAATTTGTGACCAATGAGATTGCTCAAATGAGAGATTTTTAAGAGTTGCCTTGGTGAGAGTCTATTTATTTAGATGTTCAATGTGATTGCAAAGAGCTTTTAACAAGAATTTTGGTTTGGAGTTTGTGCATTGTTATCCTTCTCCGATTCTTCTCAAAGATTTTAGTCAAGGTGCTCCTCCTAGTATAGAAGACAAGATTCCAGCACATTTTTTGTGCTGCTTGTTGAGTTTGTTAGGAAAACATGCTTCTCATGCAAACATAATAGACTTTTCGGTAAAGTCACCCTGTCTTCACCTTGTCTTTGGGCATCCTTTCACCCCAAACCCCTCTTTCAGTGAGGTGTGCAAAGTAAAGAAATTCCATTAAATCTGGGTATGAAATGCTGAGAGGTTCGAGAGTAATTATAGTAAGTGTACAGGTAGGAGTAGCGAAAATATATGTAGCAGCAGTGCAGTCGCTCAGTAAAACGGAAAGAGGGGGTCAAAACAGGATGAAACTCAGTTTACTATGGTGTTTTTCTCAGTTCCACCCCCCCCCCTCCCCCCGGCCCCTTGAATGCTAATGTACTTTTTTGGCCTTGGCCTACAAGGCAAGGATATTATGTTTAGATCATTATAGATTATGGGATTTTGGCCCATAGGTAATAGGTCTATTTTTATATGAGGATTTTTGAAAGATGATATGTTGGCTTGTCTTGAAACCTGAGATTAGTTGTAGAGTTATAATATCTTGAAGGAGTTTGGTTTCTTCTAGAGGATTTTTTGAAGTTTATATGTTTGCATGATGAAATATTTGAGTTCCCATAATTCTTTTTTTGCCTTAACATATATTTTTAATGCAAATGGCAAGGCCACAGTGTGACACGCCCCTTGATTTTTAATCTCACTGGGTTTTGGACCAAACTCAGGATTCTGGTGCTCTGTTTTTTTGACTTAAGGGAAAACTCAGATTCGGGCACCCAGAAAATTTGGTTTCGGTTTCTATTTGAATAAACTTCCACAGTCAAAAAGACAAACCCTGCTCAGAACCAAACGGTTCTCCACAGGGCTGCACCGTCAGGCCCGGAAAGGGGGCAACAGTGAACCAGCGCCCACCAGTGCACCATCAAGGATGGATGATATGTGATCAGGAAACAGTTTTCTGTTGGGTTCCAGTTCCCTGGATAACCAGGGTAGTTAGCTCAGTTGCTTTATTTACTACCTACCAACCAGGTAGGTAGTAAAAATGGCCTCTACCTACTATGTACAAAACTATCTACTTACCTAGTAGTCCCCTATTTTATTATCTACCTGTCTATATGTTAGACCTACTTCTTATAGAATGGCGTACCAAGATGAAACCAGGTAGTAACCCAGTTGAGTCTCATCCACAACTGAGTCACAACAGGCATCCAGTGGATGGTGCACTGGTGGGTGCTGGTTCACTGCGGCACAGAAAGGGCGCCGGTCAGTGCTCGAGGGGGGGGGGGGGGGGTATTTAGGGTCTCGTCACTCATTCTTCTTCTTGAGTTGCATTCCATCAAGTGAACTTGCTTTGTTTTATTTGTTCCGACAAGCCTATCTTTGAGCATAATGTTCATGGCACTAGTTTCCAATTATTGGTTTGCATTTTGCATCAGTTGCATGGACTCACTTTGCTTTGTTTTGTTTCATTGAACAGGCCTTCTTGTCGATGAACTACCAGAGAAACAAACCGATGGACTCACATTCTGATGGTTTTAAAATTATTGTCACCGTCCTATGCCCTGCGATCTGCCTACGCTAAGTTCATGATGACCTTTGTGGTGGGTCAGATTCACCAAATGAGAGTCCGAGGGTCCTTATTTTTGGAATCTCCACCCCCCCACCCCCCCTCCTCCCCAACCCTGGGGCTTCTCAAAATTACCAGCCCTTCCAAGTTTTGTCCTATTCTCTTTTGCATTTTGCACCCATCATGTGAATGAAATAATTTTGCATCATGTTTGGAATAATGAGTTGCATGCAAATCCCATCTAAAACTACCCCCAACATATTATATGATTGTGTTGATGAGAAATGGAAAATTTGAAACTAAGAGTGAAACTAAGAGAGGACAAGAATGCAAGAATGAAAAAGAATATATGGAACAAAAAGAGGAAACAACCTCAAAAGATAAAGAACAAAAATGGGGATTGAAAGCCAAACATGTGAAAATGCCATTGAGTTAAATCATTTTATTTATTTGTGAGATTTTTCCAATTTTTAATAACACCTTCTTTATAGTGATTTTTATTTTTAATTTTTCAATTTTCTGATGTTGTATCATTGTCTAGCATCTCATGAGGGATTTAGCATTAAATGATGACAGATTTCTCGAACATGTCTACATAGTATAAATTCTTTTGTTAAAATAATGTTGCCAAACCAAAATCAGAGTTGAAATGTGGCAAAAGAAATTTCAATTATTTTTCTTGAGAATTTGGCAATTTTTTTCAGAAAAATGGGGAATATTGTAATAGAACATTCCCTTTTTATTTTTTATTTTCACATTTTGGCGAAATGTGGCACCCAAAAAAAAACCAAAAAAACCATTGCTTTGTCATAGGACCATGAACTCTATGAAATAAGGGACTTGGATCCCTATGGAAATTATACACAAAGCTCCGTTTTTTGACAAAACATTTGTCTTACCCCACAGGTGATGGCTTAATGGGATAGCCCCCTATCTGGGACCCTGGTACCCCAAAAAAAAGGTTCTGGTTTCAAACCCACTAGTATGCAGGTGAAAAAAATTGGAATATATATATTTTGAGTGTAAAATTCGACAAAATAAATTGAAACAATTGCCTAACTTTGGAAACCACTAAATTTTAATTAATTAATTAATTTTTTTATAAAAAAAAACTAAAACTGCTGTCATCCATTAACATACTAGAGTCTAGACCTAATCGTCAAGAAAAGGATCCACTATATAATATGAAGCTCTATTTTGCATTATTGAGATGTAACTCACATTGATGGGAGACCCTCTTCTCATTAGAAGGGAACTTGTCTAAAGTTATCAAGAGGATATATTCAGACCATTTTTACCCACCCAATTTGCAATTGTGTGTCATCTTCAAAATTTAATATGAATATTTAATTTTTATTTAAAAAAAAGTTGCATGTGGATTGCTTAATAGAAATTGCCTAAATGATCATAAACTCCATTAAATTAGTGCACAATCCAAGTTGATTGCATTATGGGATTAACTAATGGGATATGTTTAAATTTACTAAACACTATGTTGTTGAGCTACAATCAACACAACTACAAAATGACATCTTAATGCTACAACATGGGTTTGCTTGTTTCCCATGTCACGAGCTTTTGATGAAATGGCAAAAGCATAAATCAAACAACTACATTGGTAAATAGGCACATGAATTTGAAGGAAGATCACATATTGTTCTCACCTGGGTTTTAATTTCAGAGTACTTATAGATCAACATTACTTACATTTTCCCTCTTGATAAATATACACATATACATCAACGAGCTGACCAATATAGTATTGTTGCTTTCAAAATATTGAAGTGTTGTTATATCTTGCTCTGACAGTTTAAAACTGCATCTTCACTTCCCATAATTAGATTACATTTTCTCAGTTTTTCCTTTTTAACGATCCTGGGTGTTGTTTTGTCTATATATAACATATAATATGTTGTGAACAGCTTGTTCAGATTATGTCATTTGTTTTTTGTTTAACATGCATTATATGTGGAACTTTGGTTTTACTCATCATATTGACATGTTGCACCTAAGTCTTGTGATCACCATGCAGATTGTTTTGTACTTGGGCTTTAATTTTAAGGCATGGGTTGTGCATTGATTTGCAAATTTAGCAATGATTTAAGCTGCAGGCTTTCTTCATATGCTTATCAAATCATCATCTTGTATGCATGTAGGCAAAAGTATGGTTGCACATAAAACATATTTATACACTCCCTACTACGCTGGCAGCTTTGACAGTAATTACATTATTTTCAGAAGTGTTGAAATTTTCAAAATTGAAAATAATTAATTATTTGACAGACATGTGTTGAATCTGTTGCAGTACTACAAGATATATATATATATATATACATATATCATCTTATGCTGAATAATGTATGATTTCTATGTGATTTGTGATGCACAAGAGAGCGGACATCAGATGATGAATCACAGGTCGAGCTCCACCTCTCAGTTCTATATGGAGAGTAAAGTTGTTTCTTTCATGCCAAATTCCTTCTTGCATTGTACTTGAGGCGGAAATTATACACACCCTTCTCTAGACTGGAAAATGATATACTAGTACAAACTTTTATAACAACCAAAGCAAACAATTAATGATCTACCTGCCCAAATCATCAATCATGTATCATGATGGACACATCAATGTTGCTCTGGATTGCTCAAGTTAGAATTTTAAGGATTGGTGATTAGAGGTCCTTTTGCAAGTGCAATATGGAACTACATATATAACTCATGTTTTTTTGACCCAAACAAATCTGATTATATGTACCTGAAGCCCTCACATCTATGCTTCTAAATGCATGCTTTGCAGACATCTAATCCATGGTCAGTAGTATCACTTTGGCAGATGGGTTTGGAAAGCATGATCCAGCCTTCAAAAGAAATGACAAAATTTGTGAGTACTTGACAGGAATAGAAAAGAGTCAAAAAAGCATTTGGCTCTGGATTTTCTGATGACTCTATATCTGGACCTTATAAAATCAGCTACAACTTAAACCTACCAAATTTCTTGATGGCATGAAACAGATGCTAAGATTTTGAGCAAATCACCATCTGGAAACTTTTTTTTCAGAACCATTCCAATACAAGAAATTAGTACCTCCTTGTTGCTAAAGGTAGGTCCTCCTACAATCCAGCTGAAGAAAGTGGCAATGTGGCAGCTGCTGGAACTTGAAAAGTTCTAAGCAACAATACCCACAATTTTTCTCAGCCTGTACAGGGTCTTTGCATAATGATCTTGATTTGTCCATTAAACTGAATGAGAGCAAGACTTGCTGCTCTGGTTGACAGAATGTGAAGAGAAACTAAACACTGCACCTCCTTTGAAAAGCCAAGTCTAAGTGTGCAAGCCACTTGAAACATTCCTTTCACCTGCTCATTCAAGACTGCATTTTGATCAACAGTATACTTTCTCAGCACATCTCAGCATGATGGGGACTAGAAACTTGTCCAAGAAATTGGCAGAAGCCATGATGTCAAGAAACTGAGAATGTCAACCTTTTCACAATTCTTATTTGCTCTGAAAAAAATCCTAATGGAAGCTGCTATGAATGCTGCATGCCACCTAAGCCAAAAAATGTCAAGCTTGTGAGCTCTTTGGGTGCTATACTTACCTTGTTTGCAGGAACCTGCAATAATGCTGTGGTGACCAAGTGAATCTCAAAAGAGTCTGTTTTCTCACCTTCCCTTGGTTACCAACCTCAGCACGTGGATCATTGACTGACCTAATTACCTCCCTCCATAAATTGTGTTTCCATCTTGTCTCCAGCTCGCCCATCAAATCCAATATTTTCTGATTGCCTCAGATTCATCAAAATCATCATCTCACTCCAACCAAACTTCTTGAGCTCCCTGTGAATTGCAGGATATAAATTGCTCATATGGATGCCAGGCATACCAGCACCCAATGAAGACATCAATATACTGCCCAGAAACTACCACCCATGCTCCTCATGGAATACAACTACCATGCACAGACACAATCTTTACCAGCCTTAGTCTATGTCCAATGGCAATTGTCTCCCTCGTGTATCATTGAAATCTGAGCTTGTTGTAGCTCCTGAATCCAATGGTACATGAATAGAGCCTTTAGATCCAAATTACTCCCAAACCCCTTGAAGTATTCACATCACTGCAGCACCTAGAACCCTAAACTCTAAAAACCTGCACAGTTGAGCGATGGGTTATTGGAGATTGTGTTCTTCTTGCCAATATTGGATCATGTCTCTAACAGGGATGTCTCTCTAGGTTCCTCACAGCCCGCTTGAGATCCAAACTCACAAAACAGTTTGTGCATTCCAGCTGCCCACAGTGGCACTAACAGTGAATTCAAGCCTTGCATCAAATCATTTCATAATTCTGGATTGACCCAATAATATGTCTGATTCCTGATATATACCTATTTGGAGAAATGCTGCCCCAACTTTTAGTAGAAGGAAATGCCAAACCCTCCATCCAACAAGCTCAGTAAAAACATCTGCGGTGATCCCACTCTTTCAACACTTCCTGTCAGGCACAGTAAAACAACCACCCATGACCATCAACCCTTCTTACTAATTCTCCTTGAAGGTGCTAAATCCTTGAAGCATTCCTTCAGTTTTAGTTTTGTGCAAAATCCATCTCTCACCCATCAAGAGATCTTCAAATGTACTATTGCCAGAACCATCAGAAGACAAAATCAAGAATCACCATATAGTGTCACCACGAAAGATTCAATGCATTTTTCATACTACTTGATATAATTTGAGGTCACCATTTTCCAATTACCTCATGATTGCACAATTCAATGCACAGAAAAGAAGAACCACATTACCACATTCCATTATGCATACCAAGACCACACCATTGCACACCTTATAATACTCAAGATTACTATTCCATTTTAAAGAAGAACCCAACTTGGGGTATTGTGCAAGGATAGGAAACACATATTCAGGACAATAGGGTTTTTTGTGTGCATGGATGGGGGGAACAACAGTCTGTGGCAGTAGGGGAATTTGATTGTGACAATAGGGGAGTTGCCATGACAAGTCCCTTTTCCAAAAACACGCTTCATTTTTTTTCACAAATTTTTTTTGGGGAGAAATTTCTATAATTAAGACTTGAACACTACTAAAACAATATAATTTCAACCCAACTTAATATACAAGTATACTAAAGGTGCATTCATACTTGGTGTTAAGGACTTAGGTGTTATTTCCCCTAACATCAAGCTAGTTATTTAGGACCTAAACCCTATTTACCACAAAGATTTTATCTTAAGGTAACATTCACTTAATATTAAACAATCACCCATTTAACATTGGGTGCCACCTAAGATGCCACCTAGATTTTCACTTAACACTGACTTAGCATTAGGTGTGAATGCACCTTGATACAAATAACAAATATTCACTCTTTGCCCTTCTTACGTTTACCCTTGCCAAGATTTACCAACTTGTAAAGTCTTCATATTGTTACCTGTATTGGGAGGTTTTCAAAGCCTCTCTCTACCTTTCTTTGGCAGATAGGTTATGTATTTTGAAATTATTTATTTATCCTTAGCCAGCTGATGTAGCAAAATAAATATATACCCATGCAACACCCATCTAAACCAATAATGCTTCTGTGAATGACAATCACACATGACATATATTGAATTCTAACTTAGAATGGCCTCCATATATGATGATTCTTTTGGAATCTGGAACCCTAGTTCCTGGCATTGGAAGAAAATGTCAATAGAGGTTTTATTCCTAGATCTCTCTATAAACAAGTATACCTAGCAACTTGAGTTGACAAATGCAAGTGCTAAAGATCTTGTAGTCTCCACTTACTGGCGACCAGCTCTTCCCTGGGGCGGCTAGCCTGGGCTGTTTCTCCTCTCTTTCTGCAATGACTTCTCTTCCCAGTTATTTTGTTTGGTGAAATTTCATTCCCAGTTACACATTTGATGCCCCATTATGCTGAAACTGGCTGTTCTCGCCCCCTTGTCGCCCGACTTTACGGACGACTTTATTGTTACTAACAAAATTTTAAAATGAAGGGCCTTGCAGAAAACAGAAGATCCTCCAATATTAAAAAGAAAACATAATGAGGACTTGTAGAAAAAAGCCAAAAGAAAATGTTTTAAAAGCAAAACCTGAAGTGCTGGAATGAAACATGGCACAACTAGTTGCAAACAAATTGCATGTGAGAAACAAGTAGATGCCCCAACAAACATTATAATAGAATATGGTTATTTCTTATTGAAGTAGCAGACAACCATGTAAGGTGAACTTTGTGGTTTCATCCACTACAATGTGAAATATGTGATGTTCATTTGTGGCACATATTATATTAATATTACATTTTGACATTAGTTTCAAACGCACATCGTGTCAAATTAATGCCAAATTCTAATATTAATGGAACATGTGCCATGATAAACATCACATATTTTACAATGTAATGAATGAAACCACAAAGTTTACCTCACATGTGTCTCATGAACCAAGCCCTACAATTGTAAAAAAACCATATTTTGATCTAGTGAAACAAAAAAATTCTCAGCTTAAAACACATGTCAAGTATTGCTTATAAGATGCCCCACTAGGCTCTATAGGACCTCACATATTTTGTAAGGACTGAGCCATGGCATCATCAAAAACTGACAGGGCTTGAAGTGGAGGAAGTTGCCCAAACATGAGCAAACTCTTGAAAGGCAAATTAAGAAGAACAATAGCTTAGTACCTTGGTGAATTTGGCACATGAATGCCAAATAATTTATTTACTTTTGGATTCTTGGTTTAATGGTTTAATTTTTAATTTTGAAAATTTTGACAATAAAGAATGAATTTATTGTAAAGTACCTTTGTGTCTAGCAATTTGGAAATGTGATCAGGTGTACCTCTATTTAGTATTCTCCTTTCAAGACAACCAAAAAAAACCAAACTTTACATCTTAAAAAAATTTCTCAAAATTTTGACAAATTAAAAAATAATAAAAAGAAATTGGCAGATTAAAAAATAATTTAATTTATGCTGAAGCTGCCAAGGTACTACACAATATATGTCTCATAAGAAATACATCTCTTGCGAAATCTGGATTCTCATGATTAAGGTTTAAACTTTCTCTTTTAAGTGAAAGAAACACTTAAAGAAAAACTTGCAGAAAAGGACTTACAAAAAACCGTGAACAAAAAAGGACAATTCAACAAAGACCAAACAAGAAGGAGAAAACCAAAAAAAATACTCACTGGCAATATGAACGACAGCAACAGACTTTCAATTGTTCAGAGAAAATTCGACAAAAAAGTTGCAATTTTTTTTTGGAAAAAGCTAAATCCATGCAATCCATGCAACAAATGTGACACAAATCCACAAAAACTACATGACAACTGCAAATTGCACTCACTAATCAGGATTATTATAACCTAATCTGAACCAGAACTCTCTAATTATCAGAATTTGCACCAGTACTGAAATTAATGCCTACAGGCTTGTAGATATGTACAAGTACTAATGTTGCAATTTTTAGTAGAAAAAGTAGCTTCCTATGTGTGGCGCAGGGCTCGCAAATTTTCAGTTCAGCAGCGAATGGCATGCGTTTCTTCAGACACCTGTTGGGGGAGGGAGGCGACAACAAAAATTTTTTTTAAAAAAAAAATGCTTCTTTTCTCAGCATGGAGCTAAAAGGTAGATGCTCCAATAGACTCCGTTTTCATTACAAAAATTTGTAAAAAATAAATCTATGTGTAAAATATATGGGATGACTATTCACATACTGGGGGCTGCCCCAAAAAAAAAAATCACATGAAGAGAATGGTCCGAGGGAGTAGGAAGTGGGTGGTATTCTTCAGTTCAAAAGGTCCAGACAAGAGGTCGGACAAGAGGGTGAGATGTGTGCTCCTCATGCATGGCCCACGAATTTCAATGTGTTGTTTTGGCGTGAGATCAATGCAGCAGCAGAGGAGGGCATTGCACCTCAGTTTGCATTACACCTGCAATGCAATGCAAACCAACATTCTGCGGGTGTAATGCCCTGCTGCCAGGCATTATGGAGTGTAAAAACCACAAGGCAGCTCCCCTCTCCCACCAGCCATCCGTGGCCGTGTAGAACATGTGATTTGTTTTGCAAAATGGAATGCCCACCACCACCCAGTGTTTTACAATGGGAATTAAGAGGCCTAATCGCCATGGGTCTTTCGCCCACCCTTCCCTAAGATGGAGAACCTTATAGGCGGGTATTGGATTTTGTCCATAACTATTGATTCCAGTTTTCCAAAATGCTTAGCTTATTGGAGGAACTGCGCTGCTGGTTCCCATGCTTTTTTTGGGGGGAACCAATAGGAACCAAAGAAACTCAAAGAACCTAAGATATTCATGAAAGAACTGGTTTAAAAATCTGATTTTTTTAACATTTCGGGAACCATGGTTACTATATGCTGGAAACTGGTTCATTGGAATTGTTTTTTTTTTGGGAGAACCATGGTGCTGAACCCTGATAACCGCCCGGGTCTATTCCTGTCTCTAATAACCATGTAACATTCTTACCAGTGTTGGCCAGTTCTTCCATCTTAAGAGACCCCCCTCTGGTCTCGGTTTTCACATTTCAAATTTTGTTCCGAGGTTTTCCGTGTGTGTGTGTGTGTGTGGGTTTGAGCCCAGTTCTTCAAATTTCCAAATTAAAAATTCAATATTTGTTTCACTTTGAGCGGAATTTTTTGAAGTGAAACACACCGCCCCCCCCACCCCCACGACCTTCCGCCCCCCTTTTTGAGTGGAGAACTTTGCCAAGAGTTGCCATGAAAAGACATGAAGTAGCCCATTTTCAAACAAATTAGAGAATTTTGTTGAGAGTTGCCAGGAAAAAACATGAAGGAGGCCATTTTCAACGAATTAGAACATGGGTGGACCCGACTTTCATGCCATGTCTGTTTGTCACAAACGGCTGATCAATTGTCAAGTGTACCCACCTTCCCCATGTACAATACAAAAGAGGGTTTTGGTGTGGGAGTGGGGGAGGCTTTTGCTTCCGGTGTCATCATGAAAAATTGAAAAATACCATGAAGTTCTAGGGTGGGACACACCAGCTTGCAATGGTCTTTGGCTTTGCTAATGAGTTCGAACTTCGGTACACCCACATATACTCAACAGCCAGAAAGGAAGTTTGCTTGCTTATTGTTCACCTCTCATCTCTCTAGAAAACCCCCAACCCACTCATCCATCTCACCCTCAATTATCCATATTGTCTTCTACAAATAATGGAGCAAAAAAAACCTAACAAAAATACCCAAGAAAAAGAATGGATTAAAAAAAAACCCTAACAAAAACCCTCACATACATACTTGTAATTTGGGTTTAGGCAAGGAAACAAACAAAGTCCCTTTTTGGTACCTATCCGTGCACTTGATCCATCGACCTAGTTTGTTGCCCTTATCCACTAACATATTATTATTCCCAACTTTCCAAATAGGTGAGTTCTAGGAATATATTATATAGTCAACTAGCATGACAATGTGGTTGGTTCTTGGGTTCTAAAACTTACACATGGACCTTGCTTTCTTTCTTATTAGATTCCCAAACTTGAAACCTAGATGTTACTAGGTTTTGTTTGGTTTAGGTACTATTAATTGTTTGTCTGAGTTAGGCATAATGATAGTAATGCATTATTAGCACCAAATCCTTCTTTCTTTTTTTAAATTTGTGAAGTTTCTCATCATCCATCAACAGGACTTACCTAAATTTGGACTTACAAATTTAGGGTTCCTACTATAATTTGGTGACTTTGTTGGAACCTAATTCTTCAAATATGGCAAGTTTAGATATTTCTTTCCTCATAATGTGACAACTTTACCCCCCCCCCCCCCC